>ERZ773104.420-NODE-420-length-67393-cov-7.395987_pt1 | contig 67393 bp, 61 predicted proteins | sample MGYA00511920_ERZ773104 | MGnify/ENA primary metagenome ERZ773104 (study PRJEB29015, sample SAMEA2737857) | human gut metagenome | biome: human gut; feature: human-associated habitat; material: faeces | place: China | collected 2012 ... | reverse complement strand
GCCAAGTCCCATACCTGCAATGGCAGAGGTTGGATTTAACATTTCTCTCATACCTGGTCCTCCCTTTGGTCCTTCGTAACGGATGACTACAACGTCACCTGCAACAATCTTGCCGCCCTTGATGGCTGCAATCGCATCTTCTTCACAGTCGAATACTCTTGCAGGGCCTTCATGATTTAACATTTCAGGAGCTACTGCAGAACGTTTTACAACTGCCGAGTCCGGAGCAAGGTTACCGCGTAAAACAGCGATACCGCCGACTTCACTGTATGGATTTTCGATTGGACGGATTACTTCTGGATTCTTATTTACGCATCCCTCAATATTCTCTCCGACTGTTTTTCCGGTTACGGTCATACAGTCAGTATTTAACAGACCTTTCTTATTTAATTCGTTCATAACAGCATAAACTCCGCCTGCTTCGTTCAGTTCCTCGATGTAGGTATGTCCTGCCGGTGCGAGATGGCAGAGGTTTGGAGTCTTTGCACTGATCTCATTTGCTATGTCGAGGTTAATGGTTACACCTGCTTCATGTGCAATGGCCGGAAGATGAAGCATACTGTTTGTGCTGCATCCCAGTGCCATATCTACGGTAAGTGCATTACGGAAAGCCTTCTCTGTCATAATATCACGCGGACGGATATTTTTCTTTAACATTTCCATAACCTGCATACCTGCATGTTTTGCAAGCTTGATTCTTTCAGAATATACGGCAGGAATTGTACCATTTCCCTGTAATCCCATACCAAGTGCTTCTGTCAGGCAGTTCATAGAGTTCGCAGTATACATACCGGAACAGGAACCACAGGTCGGACATGCATGTTCTTCAAAATCTTTTACTTCTTCTTCTGTCATCTTGCCGGCTGCATAAGAACCTACGGCTTCAAACATACTGGAAAGGGATGTCTTGCATCCTTTTACATGACCTGCGAGCATTGGACCTCCGCTGACAAATACGGTCGGGATATTCAGTCTTGCCGCAGCCATCAGAAGTCCCGGTACATTCTTATCACAGTTTGGAATCATTACCAGGGCATCGAACTGATGTGCCAGTGCCATACATTCTGTGGAATCTGCAATCAAATCTCTTGTAACAAGGGAGTATTTCATACCTGTGTGTCCCATGGCAATACCATCACATACTGCGATGGCAGGGAACATAACCGGATTACCTCCCGCCATTGCAACGCCGAGTTTTACGGCATTTGCAATCTTATCTATATTCATATGTCCCGGTACGATCTCGTTATAGGAACTTACGATACCTACCAGAGGCTTCTTTAATTCTTCTTCTGTCATTCCCAGTGCATTAAACAGGGAACGATGTGGTGCCTGCTGCATACCTTTTGTTACTGCGTCACTTCTCATTTTGTATTCTTCCTTTCTTTTCCTGACGAAATATGAAATAATTCAGGGGACAGGAATTCTGCCCCTGATAGAAATTAAATACGTTCACAGATGGCATCGCCCATTCCGGAGCAGCTTACCTGTGTACATCCTTCGGTCATAATATCAACAGTACGGATACCATCTTTTAATACCTGTTTTACGGCATTTTCAACGGCATCTGCTTCTTTATCCAAATCAAAGGAATATCTTAACATCATGGCTGCGGAAAGAATGGTTGCAATCGGATTTGCAATATTCTGACCTGCGATATCAGGTGCAGCACCATGACTTGGTTCATATAATCCGAGTTTACCTTCGCTTAAGCTTGCGGAAGATAACATACCGATGGAGCCTGTTACCATGCTTGCTTCATCGGAAAGAATGTCACCGAACATATTCTCGGTTACTACGACATCGAACTGTGCCGGATCTTTGACTAACTGCATGGCACAGTTGTCAACGAGCATGTCTTCCACGGTTACTTCCGGATAATCTTTCGCAACTTCTGCAACAATCTTTCTCCAGAGTCTGGAAGAATCCAGTACGTTCGCTTTATCAACACTGGTTACTTTCTTTCTTCTCTTCATGGCAATATCGAATGCTTTCACAACGATTCTGCGGATCTCGTTCTCTGTATAGGTCAGAGTATCCTTTGCAGTCATAACTCCGTCGATTTCTTTGGTTTCTCTTTCTCCAAAGTAAAGCCCGCCGGTAAGTTCTCTTACAATGATCATGTCAAATCCGGCATCTGCAATGGATTCTTTCAATGGGCATGCCTGTTTTAATTCCGGATAAAGATAGGAAGGTCTCAGATTTGCAAATAATCCTAATCCTTTACGGATGGCTAAAAGTCCTGCTTCCGGTCTTAAATTCGGCGGAAGCTCATACCAGCTGTCCACACCTACACGGCCGCCGACCGCTCCCAGAAGGACGGCATCACTCTTTCTTGCAGTTTCGAGTGCTTCGTCTGTAAGAGGAACTCCATGGGCATCTATGGACACACCTCCCATCAACACTTCGGTATAGTCAAATTCATGACCATATTTTTCTGCTATTTTATTTAATACTTTCTTTGCTTCTGCAACGATTTCCGGTCCGATTCCATCGCCCGGAATACATGCTACATTATACTTCATGACATACCTCCTGGTTACTAAAAAATAAACTTAAGGCATATTATATAATATATTTCTATTTTTTTCAACAGAAAAATAATATGCATATATTTTGATGTATTTTAATGTTAGGTTGTGTTAAATTATTATAATACGTCATAATTGTTTGTAAATGCATATGCAAAAGAATCAATTACACGAAGGCACGCTTTCGCTACATTCGGCTGGTAACGGATACATAAGATTAGATGCCAGGGAATTTTCTAAATAAATTTGAATCTTCCCTGACATCTAATCTAAGTACCGACCGCCTCATAGTACCTTCTTAGTAATTGTTTCGTTTGCATATAATATACTTTTCTGTTAAATTTTCTGCAATTCTAATTTTTTCCTGATAATATGGCAAAAAGAAACCAGACTATCCGCCCGAAGGTGATAAGTCTGGTCTGTCTTTTTAGATACTGTCAGGACTCCATAATCCGTTTGCATTGTAAGATGAGGAATAACTTCTCTGGGCTTTGATACCACCATATGGAAGTCCGTTTTCGTAAACGTAATTAATCATCTTATATACGGTTCCAGAGTAAAATGTGTATTCATGACCGCCATCCATGGCATAGCGAGTGCCACCTAATGAAGATGCACCTACTGCAAATGCGGTATACGGATATGTAGTGGAGTTGCATTTCATATACATGGAGGTGTCATCCTGCTTTTCACGTAATTCAGTTACGGATGTTCCCTGTGCGGATTTAAAATAAAAATCAAATGTTGTATCATGATAATTAGATGCAGTTACTGGGATTGCTATAAATATAGATAATGTGGCTATTCCAATAACCAATTTTGATAGTATATTCTTTTTCATAGTGATAACATTAACCTCCTTAATAATATTGTTAATCTATATGATATCCACAAAAATTTCCTGTGACCTTATCAATATAAAAGTATAAATATTGATTTTGAGCATCCTCGATATAATAAGATAATAATATGCAACCATTTTCTTCATTAATATTGCTAGGATATGAGGAATTATCAATATTTTGAATTATTGATAATTCTTTTTGCTCATTTCTATCTATTAGCATATTAATAAGCTGATTTGAAAATAATTCACGGCTTGTTATAAAAGAATCGCTTGAATTGGCTATAGGTTGTTTTATATTATCAAATGAATAATGTTCCATAACTTTTGTCAATGATTCGCCATTATCGATGTACCGGTAATCGCTTACCATCTGAAAAGAAAACATGGTTCCGTCCGTATCGAATAATGCATAGAAGTATTTTTCTGCAAGCTGAACCTGATACAGAACATAATAGTCTTTGTTATCTGCGTGTAATACCTGTAGATTATCATATAAAAATGTACGCTGGCTTTCGGTATCTTCCAGAATGGTTTCGGAATAATTTGCCATGGAGAGAATTTCTCCGGCAGCATCCTGCTCCGTAAGGAATTCCCTTTGTTCCGAGCTTAAATCCGTTACATTTTCTTTCTTATACTCGTTCCAGGGTGATACCGAAGAAACAAACTGTTCCTTCGGCTTTGACTGCATGGTTTCCATCGGCAGAATCCGGCTGTTTTCATTTTTCTCTACTACATGGTTAAGTTCGTTTCTTAAAAATCCAACACATAAAATAGCAAATAAAAATATCAGCAAAAATGCCTTTATAAAATTCCAGATGTTCTGCCTGTTCATAATCCCTTATCTCCCTCTTCTGTCTGTTTCGATTTTTTCTGCATAAGCAAGTGCTTCATCAATGTTTTTACAGAATTTATCTTTTCCGACCTGTTCTACAAACCCAGCTTTTTCCATAACTGCCATAGGCTGTTCGTTTACATGGGAAAAAATTAATGTAATATTATGTTTTCTGCACGTTGCGAGAATCCCTTCCAGGGTATGCATTACCGTAGTATCCATGGCAGGAACGCTTCTCATACGAAGAATAATAATATCTTCATCCGTATCACTTACGATATTTGATAATTTATCTGCAGCTCCAAAGAACAGCGGACCTGTAATTTCAAATACCAGAGTGTTTTTCGGAACGGATTTGTATTTAATATTGTCCGGATCCGTTTCTTCATCATAATTTTCATCTTCTGTTTTTACGCGGTTGTAATCGTCAATATATTCCCATCCTTCAACATTGGTAACATCTGACATACGCTTCATGAATAAAAGTGAAGCGAGTACAAGACCGACAACGATTGCATAGACAAGATCTAATACAACGGTAAGTACAAATGATACAAGCAATACTGCAATATCACTCTTTGGTGCGTGCTTCAGGGTAGATGCAACTGCTCTCCATCCGCTCATATTATAGGCAACCATAAATAATATTGCCGCAATACATGGCATCGGGATTAATTTTACCAGAGGCATAAGTACCAGAAGCATTAAACATAATACGATTGCGTGTACCATGCCGGCAACCGGTGAACGGCCGCCGTTTTTGACATTTGCGGCTGTTCTGGCAATCGCTCCTGTCGCAGGAATACCGCCAAACAACGCAGAACCGATATTTCCGGCTCCCTGTGCGATTAATTCCATATTGGTACGGGTACGGCTTCCGATCATACCATCTGATACCACGCAGGATAACAGCGATTCTATCGCTGCCAGAATCGCGATGGTAAATGCATTTGGCATAAGTTCGCGAATCATGGATACATGAAAGTTCTCAAAATGATATAATTTTGGAAGTCCCATTGGAATATCAAAGGATGTTCCAATCGTTTTTACTGCGGGAACATCGCCATTGGATAATCCTGCAAAGTATACAACCGCACCTGCTGCGATAACTGCGATTAAAGACGGAGGAATAATTTTGTTTATCTTTGGCCATACAATCAGAATGGCAAGTGAAAGCAGACCGATTAGCAGTGCCGCAACACTGATTCCTCCTGCCGAAATGCCAGCTCCAAGTGCTTTAATCTTTCCTATGGTGTCAATGGTCTGACCCTGATACACACTGGTATCAACACCGAGGAAATCCTTTATCTGACCAATAAAGATGGTAACGGCAATACCAGCCGTAAAACCGGTTGTGATGGTGTATGGGATGAATTTTATCAGATTTCCCAACCGGCAGAATCCCATTATAATAAGGATAATGCCTGCCATAATCGTGGCAACAACCAGTCCTTCCATACCTTTTTCCGCAACAATGCCTGCGACGATTGTTGCAAATGCTGCCGTTGGTCCGGCAATCTGCACGCGGCTTCCACCTAAAAATGAAATAATAAATCCCGCTGTAATTGCAGTGTAGATACCTACCTGAGGCTCAACCCCCGAGGCAAGTGCCAGTGCAATCGACAGCGGAAGAGCGATGATAGCCACAATAATGCCGGAAATGACATCTTTGAAAAACTGCTCTTTTGTGTAATTCTTTAACACATAGAACAATTTTGGTGATAGTTTGTCCATTTTTCTTTTCTTCCTTTGTTAAAATTAGTAATGCTTTATCATTTTAATAACTTTTTTATAAAAAATCAATAGAAAAAATAAAAATTACATAAATTTTACAATACGTCTTTTTTACGAACAATGACTGCACCGATCAGAACAAGAACTATCCAGAGTATGCCAAGAACCAGCGATGCCTGCTGCAGTGTTATTCCATCCTCGCGAAATAGAGCAGTTCTAAGAAGCATATAATAATTTCCGGGCATATAGAACCGGTAAAAATATGCGGATGAGGTGATAACGGCAATAACCAGAATATATCCGATTACCGGACTGAAGATCATCTGGGCGGTAAGCTGGATCTGGTTTAAGACAATCGCTGTAAACAATCCGAGTCCAAAAATGTATTTTATATAATCCATACTGTTTTCTGACAGAGGAAGTCCTTTCAGGCAGGCAAGGGTTTCCCTGCTTAACAGGACGGATATGTTTCCGCCTGCGGCGGCAATTCCCCATAGAATTACAAATATCATAAGATATAACAGGATCATCTGGAGAATACACCAGATACATTTGGAAATCCAGAAATACATCTTGCTTTCATAACGTGGAATATAAACCGTTCCTCTCAGCTTCCATTCCCGGTGGGCATAATAACAGGCAAAAAGTGCGAAACAGAAAGAAAGTGTAAGAAATGAGATCGGAATATCAAACGGAGGTCCGCCTTTTACATAGACGTATTCGTCCATTCCCTGAAACATATACACTGCAAGATCAAGAACGGATGGAGCTGGAACATTTTCTGCCAGATGCATTCTGGCATCCCATCCGAATGCCAGTACAAAAACACCTGTCAGGGCATAGAGGGGAATAAAACGGACAATCCCCTCTTTTATGTCATAGGAAATACAATTAGCCAGTTTCTGAAGAATTCTTTTTCTTTTCATGATTCACCTGCTTTCGCCAGAAATTCACGTTTTTGTTTCAACAATCCAAAGGCGGCAAGAACTACGACCAGAAGAAGCGGATAAATATACTGATATCTCGGATCAATTCCCTGATAAATCATATCATAAGTGATTCCGCGTTTGGAATTATAATTTATTTGCAGGCCGGTTCCGCCGATACAGAGTGCCAGTGCGATAATGGCACCCGCAATATAGTTATTGAAAAACCAGTATGAAATAAGACATACCATTCCGACCACATACATTCCGCTTAATATACAGAGAAAAAAGGTAATAAGAAGCATTGTAATATTGATATTTTCAAAGTACAGATTTGTAAAATAGACACAGAAGCTGGCTGGATCGTTCCAGTTGCAAAAACTGTTTCCGATAATCAGACCAACGATGGAAACGGATATAAATGTGGCAATGGAAAGATAAATACTGATCAATCCTGTTTTCAAAACCAGATAAACCCATAGATTTAACTGGTTTTTTCTGCGCAGCACATTTGAAATGGAAAATTCATCCTTCAAAAGTGCAATTATAATAAATATTCCGATGGGATATATGGCATAACGCATATTTGCAGATACTGCCGGAAATGCATCCATGAAACAGGTACTGTCAGAAACACCACGCAGCTGGATTGCGGTTGCGGCAAAGCTTGCCGCAAACAGCAATATGGCAGCCGCGAGAAAAATCCGTTTTTCTGCAAACATCTGTTTAAAGAGTTGTTGTATCACGGTGTATCATCCTTCCTTCTGATATTTCTATAATTTCATCTGATAATAACTCCAGTTCTTCCGCATCATGGCAGGCAACGATAATAACAGCCCCCCGCAGTTTTGCCTGTTTTACCATTTCTTTTACTTTTTCAACACCGGCTTCATCGATTGCATTGATCGGTTCATCCAGTATAATAATATCCGGAGTTTCCATAAAGGCAGATGCGATTCCCAGTTTCTGCTTCATTCCAAGCGAGTATTTCCGGTATTTCCGTTTATCATCCGGATTAAGTCCGACGGCTGCCATTGACTGGCGAATCTCTTCCTTTCCAATCTTATGCTGGATGGATGCCAGAAGCTCCAGATTTTTATATCCGGTATAATTGGCAATAAATGCCGGATTTTCGATCAAAGCCCCGATACTTCTGGGAAAAGAAATATCCTTTCCCAGAATTTCACCATCGATCGAAACATAACCGTGGGTTGGCTGGATTAGTCCGCATACTGCACGCATAAGCATTGTTTTTCCGGAGCCGTTTTTTCCCTTTAATCCATATGCCTTTCCTGATTCAAAAGTCAGATTAATATCATCTAAAATAGTTATCTTATGAATAATTTTGGTATAATGATTGATTTCTATTTTCACTTATGCATTGTCTCCTTTATATAAAATATAGTTTTTTGTCGGATAATAAGAATATACGATTTTTAATTCACTTTTCTTCAATTCTTCCAGCGATACATATTCGCTATAGATTGCATATGGAAGTATGAGTTCCAGTTCTTTTCCTCCTTCAAACGTTCTTGAGTAAGAAGGATTCATCTGGGTAAACTGGAACATATCCATACAATTACTTTCGATTCCATTTACTTCTATCGGCCAGTAAAGAATACTTTCTTTTCCCATTGATAACTTTGTATCCATTGTATTATAAATCTTTATATGTACAAACACATAATTATATAAATCCATTTCGCCGGTCAGGGATGTGCCCTCATCGTCCAGGCTGCTGTATGAGGAAACAAGCTCCGGATATTTATCAACCGCTTCCTCATAACTGCAGATTTCTAATCCTTCCGGAGTAATTCGCAATCCCTTATAGCGTCCTTCCTCTCCTTCTGTAATGGCAATATTTTTTGCTGCCGGATAGTTTGCATTTACCTGATATACCAGATATCCCCAGATGCCGGCAAATGCGACCAGAAGCACTATCATGATAATTTTCTTAAAGTGTGTCACGTTTCTTTCCTCCTCCCAGATAAAAGCCTGCAAATCCTATGATAAAGAGAAGTATACCTTCGACAAGGACAGTAGGCAGATTGATCCATGTAGGCTGTGAAGGATTTAATATGTAATATGGTCCTGCCCCATTATAATGGGTGTACATCATCACAGTCTGCAAAGTGAAAAAGATAACAAACGGACTGAACAAAGCAACATATCTGTTATAGATTAATTTTGTAATGGCAAGTGCAAGGCATGCAAACAGACCGACAATACAGAAATCTATCAAAAGGTAAATCAGAAAATACAGATACGGCTGTGTGTAAAAAACTTTACTGAACATACAGCTTCCAGTCAGAGCAAAAGTGCTTGTTCCTCTCTGCGGCAGTAAATCAGGTAATACTGCCATGGTAAGCATCATATTTAAAATCAGCGGAATAACACAGATACTTCCGGCACTTAAGAATACCGCAAGATATTTTCCGATTAAATAGCTGCTTTTATCCATCCGGATATAGATATTTTTAATATAACCTCCTCTCAAATCGGTAAAATATGAAATCGTATATGGCAGGGACGAAATCAGTACAATACCGTAATAATATAAATATTGATAAAAGTTTCCAAAGTCAAACATCAATGCACTGTTGAAAACACTGTAAGGATAGTCAATATTTATAATAACATCGATAGATGCTGTTTTTGGCAATACCTGCATTACAAAATGGGCAATCGTAATCAGGCAGCCGACTGCCAGTGCGAAGCAGTATGAAAAGTTGTGAAAAGCCCGGTATAATTCGAGCCGTATACCTTTTAAAGTCATGTTCATCCTCCCTTAGTTTTCATCGCTTACTCTTGGATAGATACGAAGAAAGCGAATTCTTGTATCATGTTCTATCGGCATAATTCTTCCGAGTTCAGAATCATATTTTGCAATATGATGTCCCCCAAGATTTAAATAAAACTCATTCTCTTCTGTAAGCAAAGCTTTATTTACAAGATATAAAATATTAGTTGTAAAACTGTCCCCCTGTTTCATCCGGATCATATAGTAATCTTTACCCCATTTCCGGTCTCCATAGTCATAAAGAAGCTCACTGGTTATATTTTCAAGAATTTTTTTATTATTTACTCCGAACCGAACCATACTGTCATCAAATCCCCTTGCTTCAAAAGCGATATCAAAAATGCAAAAATTAATCTCCTGCTCAGCCAGACAGGTAATGGTAGCATTAACCATCAGCCAGATACTCTCTGCATTCGGAGAAGAATCAGCGACAAAACTTTCCTGCTCACTGCACCAGTTTTTTGCTGCATCCGTTGCAAAATAAGAACCGCCTTCTTCCGGTGAGGAAATAGTATAACAGTCGTTTACCTTGATGTGCATTTTACTGCCTAAGGTTTCGTAAAAATCCAGTTCCCCATTTGTATCATAAAAATACTCATCCGGAAGATAACGACTTAGTGTATAATCATTTTTATCCCAAGTCATATCCTCGTCATACATTTCAGGATTGAAAGTAGTGGTTTCCTGTGTTACGGTTTCCAGTGTCTGGGCAGTTTCCTCTACCCCCTGAATGGTACTGTGGTTCTGGCAGCCTGTCAGAACCAACATTAGTGTAAGTAAAATGGTTATTATTTTTTTCAAAAATATACCCTCTTTGTATTTTGTAGTTTTTAATCAGTTACTTTTGGATAGATACGAAGAAAGCGAATTCTTGTATCATGTTCTATCGGCATAATTCTTCCGAGTTCAGAATCATATTTTGCAATATGCGGACCGCCAAGCCATAAATAAATTTCATTCTCTTCTGTAAGCAAAGCTTTATCAACAGGATATAAAATGTTAGTTGTAAAACTGTCTCCCTGTTTCATCTGGATCCTATAGTAATCTTTCCCCTGTTTCAGCTCTCCATAATCATAAAGAATCTCACTGCTTATATTTTCAAGAATTTTTTTATTATTTACTCCAAACCGTACCATGCTGTCATCATATCCCCTTGCGCTAAAACTAATATTTGAAATGTAAAAATCGATCTCCTGATCAGCCAGACAGGTAATGGTGGCATTAACCATCAGCCAGGCAATCTCTGCATCCGGTGAGAACCTGGAAACAAAATTTTTCTGTTCATTACACCAGTTTTTGACTGCATCTGTTGCAAAATAAGAACCGCCTTCTTCTGGTGAGGAAATGGTATAGCAGTCATTTACTTTGATGTGCATTTTGTAACCTAATGTTGAATAAAAGTCCAGTTCCCCATCTGTATCATAAAAATATTCATCTGGAAGATAATAACTTAATGTATAATCATTTTTATTCCATGTTTCATTTTCATCATAATAGATTTTCGGATCCTCAGTTGTAATTTCCTGTGTTACGGCTTCCAGTGTCTGGGCAGTTTCTTCTACCCCCTGAATGGTACTGTGGCTCTGGCATCCTGTTAGAAACAACATTAGTGTAAGTAAAATGGTTATTATTTTTTTCAAAAATATGCCCCCTTTTATGCAGGGTGGCAAAGCACCCTGCGGAAATTAGAAATAAATATTATACACTGTCCGGACTCCATACCCCGGAGAACGTTGCGTATGAAGTGTAACCGGATTCACAGTATATATTTGCCCAACGGCAGGACGATTCATAAATATAATTGGTCATATATTTTGTCGTACCTGAAGTGAACATATAGCGGGGTGAAACCTTACCATTGTACATACGGTTGCTGTAAGAACTCCATTCGGAAACAGCTCCGTGAGCCGTGCCATAATAACTGTTGCCACTGCCCTGATTCCCGATATGGGAATAGCTGTTACATTTCATATAACTGGAACTGTCATCTTGTTTCTGACGACCATCTTTTGTAGCATACATATTACCACCCGTAGCATAGGTAAATGTCCAGCTAGTGTCACCGCAGTTGTTTGCCAGTACACCCATTGTACCAAGACTGCCTGCCATAATTGCAATGGCAGATGCAGTCGCAAAAAATTTTTTGAAATACATAAAAATACCTCCTAGTTGTTTTTTGAATTATTTATTAGTCCGTTACTCTCGGATAAATACGAAGAAAACGGATTTTCGGATCATCTTCAATAGGCATAATTCTTCCAAGTTCAGGGTCATATGCTCCAATATGGTGGCCTCCAAGTCCTAGATAAATTTCTTTATCTTTTGCAAGCGAATCTTTATAAACACAATATAAAATATTAGTTGTAAAACTTTCTCCCGGTTTCATCTGAATCATATAGTAATCTTTACCATACTTTCGGTTTCCATAATCATAACAAAGTTCGCTGGTTATGTTTTCAAGTATCTTTTTATTATTTACACCAAATTTTACCATACTATCATCATATGCCCGAGCTTTAAATGAAATATCGAAAATACAGAAAGTAATTTCCTGCTCAGCCAGACAGGTAATAGTAGCATTTACCATTAACCAGGTAAATTCTGAAGTAGAAGTAGAGTCAGAGTCAAAAATTTTCTGTTCCCGATACCAGTTTTTTATTGTGTCAGTTGAAAAATAGGAGCCCGCTTCCTGTAATGAAGAAACGGTATAGCAGTCATTTACTTTTATGTGCATTTTACTTCCTAAAGTTTCATAAAAGTCTAGTTCCCCATCTGTATCATAAAAATGTTTATCTGGTAGATAGAGACATAACCTTTCATCGTTTTCCGCCCAGGTTTCATTCTCATCATACATATCCGGATGATCAGTGGTAGGTTCCTGCGTTACAGTTTCCAGTGTCTGGGCAGTTTCCTCTACTCCCTGAATGGTACTGTGGCTTTGGCATCCTGTCAGAAACAACATTAATGCAAGTAAAATGGTTATTATTTTTTTCAAAAATATACCCCCTCCTTTGTCTTTTGTTAATATCGATATTACTTTTTCACTATACATAAAACTTTTATATTATGCAACCGCTATTTCACCTTATTCGCACGAACGACATTTTTTTCGACATGAACGACAGGAGCCGCCCGGATGTTTTCGGTTGACAAATTTTAAGATACAGATTAGACTTAACAGGTAAATGAAAAACGTTGTCCGGGAGAGATAAGTAATATGTTTATAATAGAATTTTTTAATTCGATAATTGAATATCTGATGTTGTATATTTTAGGATGTGTTTTTGCAGATATATCGTTACGGAATATGCACAAAAATGCAATATTAATTTTGATTTTTTCTTTTATGCAGATGGATTTGACGATGTTTACTGCAAAGCTGCAGGTATTATATAATGTATCTGTGACGGTCAGTTATTTTGTATACATAGTTTTGCAGTTTCTGTTTTTTGCAGCAGTTTTTTATCACAGCGAGGACAGTTTCCTTGAGATTCCATCGTTTTTCCGATCTAAATATAAATTAATCAATATTGTATGTATGTTTTCCTTTATTGATGCACTTCTTATGATTGTACATATCGCCGGAAATATGATTTCTTATCCTGATTATAATATTTTCCGGATTCATTATGGATTAGAAAGTCTGGCAGCAGGCGGAATATTACTTGTAATTCATTTCCGATTTGCTGCGTGGAATCTTTTTCAGTTAATAGAAAAAAATCATCCATTGAAATATTTTGTGGTAAATTCATATCTGATTATTTTATTTTTATATCATATCCAGCAGAAAGGCAGCAGCATTACTGTTATTATGTGGTGCAGTTTTACATTGCTTTTTCTGAATTTTTTATTGTTTTATTATGAATACCGGTTGGAAATGAAACAATTACGATTAAAAGATTACGAGGAATATCTTCCTTTGATTGATGAATTAATAAAAGACATACGGAGCAGACAACATTCTTATCAGAATCTTGTACAGTCCATTACTTCATTGCCATATACCTGCCCTGATTACGCAACTCTTACGGCTGCACTGGAGAAATATGGAAACTGTCTGACTGTTTCGGAAGAAGATTCTGCATTGCTGAAATTAAATTTAAAATTAGTGTCCGGTTTTCTGATTAGTAAAAAGGCACAGGCAGAAAACCAGAATAAAAAACTCCATATCCAGAATGATGTTTTTTTGCAATGTACTCTTCCAGAATACGTGCTGATTGAAATTATGGGAATATTAATTGATAATGCACTGGAAGCAACCTTGGAAAATGGAGAGGTATTTCTGAAATTGCAAAATCGAAAAAAGAGAATATACTTAAATATTAGAAATAAAGGTCCTGTTTTATCAGAAAAACAAAGAGAACAAATTTTCCGATATGGATATACAACAAAAGCAGTTGAAAAATCCAGACACGGACTTGGACTTTCTCGTTTAAATAAATTAGTAAATTCTTATAATGGAATGCTTGCATTGTCAAATGAAGTATCGGATAATGAAACATACATTGTTTTTGAACTGGAGGTATAGCATTGAACATACTTATTTTAGAAGATGACGAAAATCAATCTGCAGGATTATATCAATATTTAAAAGAATATGGAAAAGATTTTCACATATATAGGGAGAAAAATTATGATTCGGCTAGAACACGGGCTTTTCATGTGCCAATAGATCTGTTTTTTCTTGATATCGAACTAGAAGATGAAAAAACAGGACTGGATTTTGGAAGGATTCTTCACCAGGACAGCTGTTACAAAGATACGCCTGTAATTTATTTATCAGTCCGTACAGATTATGTATTTTCTGCCCTGAATGATTTGCATTGTTATGCTTTTCTGCCAAAACCATATAAAAAAGAGGATGTATTCCGATTATTAAATGAGCTGTTAAAATCATCCATGGAGGAACCGAAGAAAGACTCCCTGCTGATTAAAGACAAAAACGGAGTGTCTTTCCGTCTGCATCCATCGGATATTATCTATGTAACACCAATGAGCAGACGGATTCATATTATTACTACACTTACAGAGTATACGACACAATATATGTCGCTATCGGATTTCCATTTTCTTTTTCCAAATCTGATTCAGATCCACAGGAAATATTTAGTCAATCCGGAATTTATAAAAAATTATGATAAAACAAACCAACTGATACATATTGGAGGTGCTGTCCTTCCGGTTGGACGTAATTATAAAATTACATTTCCCTGATATCATCCAATGAGTACGTTCTTTCCTTTAAACGCAAATATCCTTACAAGCCATACTTTTTCTAATTTTTGTTTTCAATAATCTGGAGCTGTTCATAAAAAAGGAATCGTTCCGGGAGATATCTACTTCTGTCATTTGTGCAATCTTCTTAATTGACATATCCAGCCTCCTGTACGATTCCTTTTTCTTTTATGCTTCTGTCTTTGCTTTTTCGATTTCCTGAATGGCTGCTTTCTTCATCGGAATACGGCAGTTCTTGTTGTTACCAAATTCAACGATGACTGTATCATCTTCCACTCCGATGACAACACCATAGAATCCGGAAGTGGTAAGGATACTGTCCCCTGTCTCCACGGAATTCTGAAGTGCTGCCATTTTCTGCTGTTCTTTTTTCTGTGGTTTTACCATTAAAAAGTAAATTGCCACACCGAAAATAACAATGTAAAGAACAATTCCTACTAAACTTGCAACGGTACTTCCACCTGTGCTACTTGCTAATATTGATACCATTGTTTTCCTTTCCTGCTGTCCTGCAGCATTTAAAAATTATTTATTTCCAGATTCAAAGCCTTCCAGCTTTGATTTCTTATAACTGGCAAATCTTCCTTCGTCTAAGGCATCGCGGATTTCTTCCATCATTTTATTATAAAAATAAAGATTATGCAATACACAGAGACGCATTCCAAGCATTTCTTTGGCTTTTAAAAGGTGGCGGATATAAGCTCTGCTGTAGCGTTTGCATGCAGGGCAGCCGCAGCCTTCCTCAATCGGGGTATCGTCTAATTCATATTTTGCATTGAATAGATTCCGCTTGCCCTGATTGGTGTATACATGTCCATGCCTTCCGTTTCTTGACGGATATACGCAGTCGAAGAAATCCACCCCGCGTTCGACGGATTCGAGAATGTTTGCCGGTGTGCCGACTCCCATCAGATAGGTTGGCTTATCTTCCGGCAGGTATGGAACGGTTTCTTCGATGATCCGGTACATTTCCGCATGGGATTCCCCGACTGCCAGACCGCCGAGTGCATAGCCGTCCAGATCCAGTTCGGAAATGGCTTTGGCATGTTCGATACGGATATCAGAAAAGGTACCGCCCTGGTTGATTCCAAATAACATCTGATGTTTGTTGATGGTGTCCTCCAGTCCGTTTAACCGTGTCATCTCCGTCTTACAGCGCTTTAACCATCTTGTGGTACGGTCAACGGAATTCTGCATATATTCCCTGGTTGCGGGATGCGGCGGACATTCATCAAATGCCATCGCAATCGTGGATGCCAGATTGGACTGAATCTGCATACTTTCTTCTGGTCCCATGAAGATTTTATGTCCGTCAATATGGGAATTGAAATAAACACCTTCCTCTTTGATCTTACGCAGTCCGGCAAGGGAAAATACCTGGAATCCGCCGGAATCCGTCAGAATCGGGCGATCCCATGACATGAATTTGTGCAGACCGCCTAGCTGTCTGACGATCTTATCGCCCGGTCTTACATGCAGATGATAGGTATTGGACAGTTCGACCTGTGTGCCGATGGCTTCCAAATCTGCGGTTGATACAGCACCCTTTATGGCTGCCACGGTTCCGACATTCATGAATACCGGTGTCTGGATGACTCCATGCACGGTATGAAATTCACCTCGTTTGGCAGAACCTTCTTTTTTTAATAATTTATACATATTTCTATATTTCTCCAATTAAAGTTTTACTTTCATCTGTATAAAAAAAGTATATGTTACACATTATATTTGCAAATGAACTTTTAAGCAAGTTGTTTTTCTTATTTTTTATAAAAATTTTAAAGATGGGGGATTTATTATGACAAAACAGGATTTTTTTAAGTGCGGAATCGCCGGCTGGTGTCTGGAAGTTATCTGGACCGGAGGAATCAGCTGCCTCCATCACGATTTATCCATGACCGCCTCTACTTCCCTTCTGATGTTTCCAATCTATGGGATGGGAGCTTTTATTAAGCCGATTTCCCACTTTCTGGCAGGCAATCCTGTCGTTTTCCGTGGACTTGTATATACAGTATGCATTTTTGCGGCAGAATATACAACCGGAAGTCTTTTACGGACTTTTGGAATGTGTCCCTGGAATTATAATAATGCCAAATACAATATAAACGGGCTCGTAAGACTTGATTACGCGCCCGCATGGTTTACTGTAGGTTTACTTTTTGAAAAACTTCTGAATCCCGGCAAGTGTGGAACTCATGCTCACAAGAAGTAAATCAAGCACTGTTATGGCTGTCATGGCTTCTACCACTACAACTGCCCGCGGTACAATAATGGGGTCATGACGGCCTTTGATGTTGATTTCTATATTTTCGTGTTCCCGGTTCATGGTTTTCTGTGTTCTGAAAATTGATGGTGTCGGTTTGAATGCCGCACGCACGATAATATCCGAACCGTCGCTGATACCGCCTAAGATACCGCCTGCATGATTTGTATATTTTTTAACCTCGCCGTTTTCTGCATAAAATCCGTCATTATCTTCCGAACCTGACATCTTTGCTGCAGCGAATCCTGCACCGATTTCGACACCTTTCACTGCACCGATGGAAAAAATCGCCTGTCCCAGTTTGGCATCCAGCTTATCGAACACAGGTTCTCCGATGCCTGGCATCAGATTTCTTACGACACATTCCACGACACCACCCACGGAATCCTGCGCGTTCATTTTTTCTTCCAACAGTTTCTGTGCAGCCAGAGCTGCATCTGCATCCGGCATACAAACCGGATTTTCAAACCGTTCTTCCAGACGGAAGTTTTCTTCCTGAATCTCCACCTCTCCGATGGACCTGGTGTAGGCATCTACCTCAATGCCCAGCTCTTTTAAGAGTTTTGCGGCAATCGCACCGGCAGCTACCCTTGCAATGGTTTCCCTTCCTGAGGAACGTCCGCCACCGCGGTAATCCCGGAAGCCATATTTCTGATCAAAAGTATAATCCGCATGCCCCGGCCGGTAATAGCCTGCGATTTCGGAATAATCCCCGGAGCGCTGTGTTTTGTTATATACGACCATGGAAATCGGAGTTCCGGTTGTTTTTCCTTCAAATACTCCGGATAATATCTCAACACAGTCATCTTCCTTACGCGGAGTGGTAAATCTGGACTGTCCCGGTTTTCTTCTGTTTAAATATACCTGGATATCTTCTTCTGTGATGGAAAGACCGGCAGGGCAGCCGTCCACGACTACCCCGACGCCTTTCCCATGAGATTCGCCCCAGGTTGATACACGAAATATCGTACCAAATGTTGAACCTGCCATATGTTACCTCATTTATTTTTATTCATAAATCGGATAGCTATCCGTCAGTTCTTTTACAATCTTCATGGCTGCTTCTTTATTTGCATCCACGTCTTTTACAAGCAGTGAGATTGCTTCTGCGATTCTGTCCATATCTGCAGTATTCATGCCTCTTGTCGTAACAGCAGGTGTTCCGATACGGATACCGCTGGTTACGAATGGGGATGCAGGATCTTTGGGAATCGTATTTTTGTTACAGGTAATATTGGCAGCATCGAGTAATTTCTCACACTGCTTTCCTGTGATATTCATATTTCTTAAATCCACTAACATAAGGTGGTTATCCGTACCGCCGGATACCAGATTGAATCCGCGGTCAGTAAGTCCTTTTGCAAGTGCGGCTGCATTGTCCTTGACATTCTGCATATAGGTTTTGTAATCATCGCTTAAAGCTTCCTTGAAGCATACCGCCTTCGCTGCAATGACGTGCATGAGAGGACCGCCCTGGATGCCAGGGAATACTGCCTTGTTGAAATTGAATTTCTCGTTCATTTCATTGCTGGAAAGAATCATTCCGCCTCTCGGACCGCGCAGTGTCTTATGTGTTGTGGTTGTGGTCACATGTGCATATGGAATCGGACTCATATGTAAACCTGTGGCAACAAGTCCTGCGATGTGCGCCATATCAACCATAAGGTAAGCACCTACTTCATCCGCAATCTCACGGAATTTCTTAAAATCAATTTCTCTCGGATACGCACTTGCACCGGCTACAATGAGCTTTGGCTTTGCTTCTTTTGCAATTCTTAATACTTCATCATAATCAATGTATCCTTCTTCATTTACTCCGTAAGGAACAACATGGAAATATTTTCCGGACATATTGACCGGTGAACCATGTGTCAGATGTCCGCCGTCGGACAGTCCCATACCCATTACGGTATCTCCCGGTGTCAGCATGGCAAAGAATACTGCCATGTTTGCCTGTGCGCCGGAATGTGGCTGTACATTTACATATTCGCAGCCGAACAGCTCTTTGGCACGTTCTCTTGCGAGGTCTTCCACGACATCGACATATTCACAGCCACCATAATATCTTTTTCCAGGATATCCTTCAGCATATTTGTTGGTAAGGATACTTCCCATGGCAGACATAACTGCCTTGCTTACGATATTCTCAGATGCGATTAATTCAATGTGATCCTGCTGTCTTTTTAATTCATCGTTCATGGCAGCAGCGATTTCAGGGTCATAGTTTTTTACTTCATCAAATGAAAACATAGCTGATTATTTCTCCTTTTTAACGATTTTTTCCATTCCGCCCATATAAGGTCTTAATGCTTCCGGAATTCTTACACTTCCGTCTGCCTGAAGGTTGTTTTCCAGAAATGCGATTAACATTCTAGGAGGTGCAACTACAGTATTGTTCAGGGTATGTGCAAGATATTTGCCATTTTCACCATTGACACGGATCTTTAATCTTCTTGCCTGTGCATCACCCAGATTTGAGCAGCTTCCTACTTCAAAGTATTTCTTCTGTCTTGGGGACCATGCTTCTACATCGACGGATTTTACCTTTAAGTCAGCCAAGTCACCGGAACAGCATTCTAAGGTTCTTACCGGGATATCAAGGCTACGGAATAAATCTACGGTGTTCTGCCATAATTTATCAAACCACATCTTGCTGTCCTCCGGTTTGCACACAACGATCATTTCCTGCTTTTCAAACTGGTGGATACGGTAAACACCTCTTTCTTCGATTCCGTGTGCACCTTTTTCCTTACGGAAGCATGGGGAATAGCTGGTAAGTGTGTATGGAAGCTGCTCCTCATCGATGATCTTATTGATAAATTTACCGATCATGGAATGTTCGCTGGTACCGATTAAGTACAGGTCTTCGCCTTCGATCTTATACATCATGGCATCCATTTCTGTCTGTGACATAACACCTGTCACGACATTGCTGCGGATCATGAAAGGCGGTACGCAGTAGGTAAATCCCCTGTCAATCATGAAATCCCTCGCATAGGAAATAACAGCGGAATGAAGTCTTGCAATGTCGCCCATGAGATAGTAGAATCCGTTTCCGGCTACTTCTCTTGCACTGTCAAGGTCAAGTCCGTCAAAGCTTTCCATAACTTCAGAGTGATATGGAATTTCAAAATCAGGAACTACCGGTTCGCCGAACTTTTCTACTTCTACATTCTGACTGTCATCCTTTCCGATTGGAACACTTTCATCAATGATGTTCGGAATGACTAACATAATTTTGTAAATCTTTTCTTCCAGTTCCTTTTCTTTTCCTTCGAGAGATTCTAACAGTTCGCTCTTTTCGGTAACCAGTTTCTTAGTTTCCTCTGCTTCCTCTTTTTTTCCCTGTGCCATCAATGCACCAATCTGCTTAGAGATCTTATTTCTCTCTGCACGAAGGGCATCTGCTTCCTGCTTTGTCTTTCTGCTCTCTTCATCCAGTGCAATGACTTCATCTACAAGCGGAAGCTTGCTGTCCTGAAATTTCTTTTTGATGTTTTCTTTTACTACATCAGGGTTTTCTCTTAAAAATTTAATATCTAACATGAATCTGAAAATCCTTTCTATTCCTCATTTTCTGTATTTGTAAACTGAATATTTAATTCCTGCAGCTGTTTTTCGTCTACGATGTTTGGCGCGTCGGTCAGCAGGCAGGACGCATCTTTTACCTTCGGGAAGGCAATTACGTCACGAATGCTGTCCCTCTTTGCCATCAACATAACCAGACGGTCAAGTCCGTATGCCAGTCCTGCGTGAGGCGGTACACCATACTTGAATGCATCGAGCAGGAAGCCGAATTTTTCATTTGCCACTTCATCGGTCAGACCGAGTGCCTTGAACATTCTTGCCTGTACATCTGCCTGGTGGATTCTGACACTTCCGCCGCCGATTTCCGTACCGTTTAATACGATATCGTATGCTTTTGCACGCACAGAACCCGGATCGGATTCTAATTTATCAAGATCCTCATCCATCGGCATGGTAAACGGATGATGCATTGCCACAAATCTCTCTTCTTCATCAGACCACTCGAACTGTGGGAATTCTGTGATCCATACAAAACGGTATTCGTTCTTGTCCAGCAGTCCCATCTGTCCTGCCAGTTCTACTCTGAGTGCACCGAGGACATTCCATACAATCTTGTTTCTGTCTGCGGCAAAGAGAAGTAAATCGCCTGCCTGTCCGTCTAAGGCTGATACGATGGCTGACATTTCTTCTTCTGTCATGAATTTTGCAAAAGAGGATTTTAAGCTGCCATCTTCCTGAATTGCGATGTAGGCAAGTCCTTTCGCACCGTATCCTTTGGCAAAATCAACCAGTGCGTCAATCTTCTTACGAGGCATGCTGCCCTGTCCTTTTGCATTGATTCCACGCACACTGCCGCCATTTTCAATGGCTCCGGTAAACACACCGAATCCACAGTTTTTTACAAGCTCTGTGATGTCCTTTAATTCCATGCCAAATCTTAAATCCGGCTTATCAGAACCAAAACGATCCATGGCTTCCTGCCAGGTCATTCTCTGGATCGGAAGACTTACTTCGACATCCAGTACTTCTTTGAACAGATATGCCAGCAGTCTTTCATTGACATCGATTACATCGTCCACATCCACGAAAGAAAGCTCCATGTCGATCTGGGTAAATTCCGGCTGGCGGTCCGCTCTCAAGTCTTCATCACGGAAGCATCTTGCAATCTGCATATATCTGTCATATCCGGAGCACATTAACATCTGCTTGAATAACTGCGGCGACTGTGGAAGTGCATAGAATTTTCCCGGATGTACACGGCTTGGAACAAGGTAATCCCTTGCACCTTCCGGTGTACTCTTTGTCAGCATCGGTGTCTCGATCTCAAGGAATCCTTCCTGTGCCAGGAATGCCCTTGTCAGTGTTGCCACCTTACTTCTCATAATAATATTGGACTGGATATCCGGTCTTCTTAAATCCAGACACCTGTATTTTAAACGCAGTTCTTCTTTGGTAGAGATATTTTCCTCAATCGGAAATGGCGGTGTCTCGGATTCGGAAAGAATACGGAGACTTAATGCTCTCACTTCGATCTCTCCGGTTGCCAGATTCTCATTGACAGCACCTTCTCTTTTTGTTACCTTTCCTTCTACTGCAATTACATATTCACTTCTTAAAGTGCCTGCCTTCGCAAATCCTTCTGCCTTTACGTCATTTTCATCAAAGACAATCTGTAAGAGTCCGGAGCGGTCCCTTAAATCGACAAAGATCAGACTTCCTAAATTTCTTCTTTTCTGAACCCATCCCATTACGGTAACAACTTCTCCGATATTTGCACTGGAGACTTCGGTGCATCTGTGACTTCTTTTCAGTCCCTGCATTGATTCTGCCATTTTTTCTGTTTCCTTTCCATTTTTATCTTTTTTATTTTGCAAAGAATTCCTTAAACTCTTCATAACCCTGTGCTTCCAGGGTCTCTTTCTGGAATTTTTTGTTTTTATTCATGCGTGCAACTAATACCTGTGTACCATCCCCACGCATTTTCTGTGCTTCTGCTATTATATCGCAAAGCTTTGAAGAATCAACACCTTTTTCAATCAGGTAGGCGATTTTCTTATTCTGGTTTGGTACCTGGAAGCCGCTTTCGAGCAATAAAAGTACGATTCTTTCAAAACCGATGGAAAATCCGCATGCCGGGGTATCTTTTCCGGTGAATTTTCCAATCATCTTATCATAACGTCCGCCACCGCCACAGGCAATACCCAGCTCTGGCATGGCGATTTCAAAGATTGTTCCGGTATAATAAGACATCCCTCTTACCAGTGTCGGATCAAATACGATTTCAAAATCAGAGGATTTCGTAGCACTCACACTGTCGATGATTTCCTTTAATCCTGTCTTTACTTCGTCTGAAAGGAAATCCCCAAGTTCGCGATAGATAAATTCCAATCCGTTCTCCGCACTTTCAAATCCCTTGAATAAATCCAGATATTTATCGATCGATTCTTTGGCAAATCCGTTTTCTTCCAGTTCAGCAGAAACACCTTCCAGACCGATCTTGTCCATCTTATCCAGTGTGATGAATACACTGTCATAATCTTCCTGGGCAAATCCGCTGTAAGCAGCCATTGCTTTTAAAATCTGCCGGTCATTGATCTTAATCTGGAAATTCTGAAAGCCCAGTTTGCCGAGAGTTGTGGTGGTGGCAAGAATCAGTTCGATTTCTGCCAGATTGGACGGTTCACCGAGAATGTCAATATCACACTGATAAAACTGACGGTAACGTCCTCTCTGCGGTCTGTCGGCTCTCCATACACTGCCGATTTGCAATGCCTTAAACGGAGAGGGCAGATCGTTTGCATTATTGGAATAGAAGCGGACAAGCGGAACGGTAAGGTCATATCTTAAACCGCTGTCAACCAGGTCGTTCTCTTCCTTTGCTTCTTCCAGTTTTAACTTTTCTCCTCGTTTTAATACTTTGAAGATTAACTTTTCATTTTCTCCGCCCTGTTTGCTGTTTAAGTTTTCGATGTGTTCCACACACGGGGTTTCAATCGGAGTAAAGCCAAACTTGCCGTAAGTCTCCTTAATTACGGAGATTACATAATCCCTGATTTTCATTTCCTCCGGTAAAATATCTTTCATGCCTGTCACAGGTTTTTTCTTTAATGCCATTTTATTCCTCCATATCAGTTATTAAAATCGATCAAGCTTTTGTTCATTTCTTTTGCTATATCTCGATCATTTATCATATTCATGAATTTTAAGAAAATTTTCATATCAAAATTCTTTACATCGCTAATCATAAAATCCAATGCCGAGTCTGCATCATGTGCCGGCCGGTATGCTTTTCTCGTTGTCAGTGCCGCGAATACATCACAGATTCTTAAAACCCTTGCACCGATGGGAATGGTGTCCCCTGACAGGTTGCTTGGGTAGCCGGATCCGTCAAAGTTTTCATGATGAAACAGAATACTTTCCTGAATAAATTCCGAATAGCCTTCCCTTTTTAAGATTTCAAATCCGAGAAACGGGTGGGTACGCAGGTAATTCATCTGTTTTACGACCAGGTTATGATCTTCCTGTTCCACATATAATAATCTGGAAGCCTTGATTTTCCCAATATCATGCAGAAGACCTGCGAGTGCCAGTTCATGACAGACGGATTCGTCCAGACCAATCGCTGTTCCAAGAAAATAGGCAAGATTACTGACATAGATGCCATGACTGATGGATGTATTAAATTTATCGAGTATTTCTTCTTCATTTTGAAGTATTTCCAGTGTTTCCATCGAAAAATCTTCCTTCTTTTATTTTTGTTTCGTCCGATATAGAATCCGACGTTTCCTTAATGGTTTCAAGTATACTTTTCGTAATACGGTATGTCAACCATTTTTTCAGCCGGGGTGCTGATCCTCAAACAGCTTCTCTTTCCGTTCTATCATCTCATCAATACGTTCTATGTATTGTGTCACATCTTTCACATTCGCACAGCGTTCAATCCGTCCGTCCGGATAAATGCGCTTGGTAACGGAACCCGCACCCAGTGCCACGATGGTCTGTTTCTCTTCCATAATCAGAATATTGTAAACCCCGGCTTTTCCTATTCTGGCATATCCTACATTCTCCATATTTCCGGCAATATTTTTCTGACGATACATATAATAAGGAGTCATACCCATATTCTCTGCGGCGGCTGCACATAACTCCATGATCTGCTCATTGTTTTCAATGGTAAAGTCTTTGTACTGTTCCCTCATGATATTTAAACGTGCCGCACGTTTGATGGCAAGCGAATGGATAGTAAGACTGTCCGGGTTTAACTTTTGCACCTCTTCCATAGAGAAACGGATATCTTCCATAGTTTCACCCGGCAGACCAACAATGAAGTCCATGTTAATATTGTCAAATCCCATCTTCCGTGCCAGCTGAAAAGTTTCCTTTACCTGTTCTACGGTATGATATCTTCCAATTAAATCCAATGTTTTCTGATTCATGGTCTGAGGATTAATCGAGATCCGGGTTACACCGTGTTTTAATAATACTGCCAGTTTCTCCGGTGTAATGCTGTCCGGGCGGCCGGCTTCTACGGTAAATTCCTGGTTATGGGAAAAATCGAAACTATCCCTTACTGCATGGAGCAGGCGATCCAACTGTTCCGGTTCTAATGTGGTCGGTGTTCCCCCGCCGATATAAATACTGTTTAATTTCCGATCTGCGAAGCGGGCTGACGCATAGGAAATCTCCTTTAACAGGGCAGTTACATAGTCATCCGCTTTTTTTGTATATGCCCCAATGGGATATGAGGTAAAAGAACAGTACAGGCAGGTGGTCGGGCAGAATGGTATTCCGATATACAGGCTGTAGCCTTCTTCGTAATCAATTTTTTCCAGAAGTTTTATTTCACGCCGTGCAATCTGGATTCCCAGTGCTGCCTTTTCATCCGTAACATAGTAATTCTCTTTTAAAAAAGAAGTGATTTCTTCGTCCGTAACATCCGGTGCGGCTTCTATCATGGTTACAATTAATTTTGTCGGCCGGATGCCCGTCAATGCCCCCCACGGAAGTTCTGCCTTTGTCAGTTCGTGCATTACCCTGTAAATCTGCTTTTTTAATTCCTTTTTGAGATATTTTTTTTCCGGACCTTCTGCAAGACCTTCCGTATGGATTCCCTCACAGTCCACATGGATCTGCTGTCCTTCCACGGTAAGCATCATTTTTTTCTCTTCCAGCTCCTGCTCCATGCCGGACTGGGCAAGAAATGATTTTACAAGAATGGAAGATTCATATAAAAATTCTTCGCTGTCTATATTTAATTCGAGCTTCATTAAGTTAAAAATCCTTTCCTGTTGTTAAAACATCGTCCGCTCTTCTCCGATGGAAGTAGCCGGGCCATGTCCAGGGAAAACTGGTGTATCATCCGCAAGCGGTAGCAGTTTGTTTTTAATGGAATCAAACAATGCCCTTCCGTTTGAGGTCGGAAAATCATATCTTCCAACACTTCCCTGAAATAGGGTATCTCCACTGAACAGTACCTGTTCCCCGTCACAGGAAATAAGATAAGACATACCACCCTTTGTATGACCCGGAGTAGCCAGTGCCGTGATATTCAGACCAGCAAGGAAGAGCTTCTGCATATCCTCAAGATAGTCGGTTGCATCTATGATAAACGGATGCTCCCCCATTAACTCGGAAAGATTATTATAACTGTTTCTTAACACTTCTTTTTCTTCGCTTCCTGCATAGACCGGAACATGAAACTGCCGTTTAACCGCTTCCACCGCTCCGATATGGTCATAATGTCCATGAGTCAGAAGAATTGCCACAGGTTCTAACAATTCATCGTTTATGGCAGTAATAATCCGATCCGGCTGATCAGCAGGATCGATGATCATACATTCCTTTGTATTTTCCTTATGCACCAGATAACAGTTTGTCCGGATTGGTCCAAGTACAAGTTTCGATATATTAATCTGATTCATTTTGTATCCTTTCTTCTTTAGCCCGTAGTACGTTCAATGTCTATAACATTATCAATAGCTCTTATTTTCTCTATAATTCTGACCATCTGTGGTTTGCCCTGCGTCAGGAACGATACCTCAATGGTTGCAATTTCCTGTTTGCTGGTACGGCTGTTCATGGCACGCACATCGATGTCATTTTCCGTAAATACACGCGAAATATCCGCAAGAAGTCCTGTCCGGTTATTTGCAAATATCTTGATTTCACCCATGTATTTCTGATCGGACTTTTCTTCCAGACTGCTTGCTTCCCAGTCCGCTTCAATGACTCTGGCACGCTCGATTTCCGGCAGATTCATAATGTTGACGCAGTCGGTACGGTGAATGGATATTCCCCTTCCACGCGTGATAAATCCAACAATCTCATCTCCCGGCACCGGGTTGCAGCATTTAGAATACCGGACGGAAACGTCATGCGTACCTTTCACCACGATGCTGCTCTTTGGCTTGATCAGATATTTGTTATCCTTATTTTCGGAAATCTCTTCAAGAATCTGTTCATCCGTAATCAGCTTCTTATGCTTCTTCTCATATTCTTCGTAAAGCTTGTTTACGATCTGTCCTTCCTTGAGTCCTCCGTGTCCTACGGCGGCCATGATGGAATCCCAGTCCCGGAAACTGTATTTCTTCAGAAGTTTTTCCATGTATTCCGGTTTGGTAATATCGCTTAATATGATTCCTTTCGCTTTACAATATTTATCGATCAGATTCTTTCCGCGGATAATATTGTCTTCCTTTAATTCGCCCTTAAACCACTGGTTAATCTTATTCTTCGCCTGCGTGCTTTTTACGATATTCAGCCAGTCACGGCTCGGTCCTTTGGAATTCTGGGAAGTAATAATTTCGATCCGGTCCCCGTTCTGGATCACATAATCGATCGGAACCATCTTTCCATTTACTCTTGCACCGACCATCTTATTGCCAACAGCACTGTGTATACTGTATGCAAAATCAATCGGGGTAGAACCTGCCGGAAGATTTAAGACATCTCCGGTCGGGGTAAAGCAATATACATCTTCTGCAAAAAGGTTCAAATCACTTTTTAAGAGTGACATAAATTCCCTGTTGTCTGACATCTCCATCTGCCATTCCAGAATCTGCCGCAGCCAGCTTAATTTCTCTTCTTCCGTGCCAGGTGTCAGCCTGCCATTCGGATTTTCTTTGTATTTCCAGTGTGCGGCGATACCGTATTCTGCTGTTCTATGCATCTCCATGGTACGAATCTGCACTTCGAACGGCTGTCCGGAAGGTCCTATCAGTGTCGTATGAAGTGACTGGTAATTATTCGGCTTCGGCATCGAGATATAATCCTTGAAACGTCCCTGAATTGGTTTGTATTTTTCATGAATAATTCCGAGTGCCGTATAACAGTCTTTCACACTGTCTACAATAATACGGACGGCAAACAGATCGAGGATTTGATCAAAGGTCTTATGCTGTGTCACCATCTTCTTATAGATACTGAAGGTATGTTTCATTCTTCCATATACATGGGCATCAATCGATGCTTCCCGCATAAAGCCTTCGATTTCACTGACCAGCTCCTTAATGCCTTCTTCGCCCTGACTGAATTTGGCATTTCTCAGTTCTTCGACCTCGTTATATTTATCTGGTTCAAGATAACGCAGGGAAAGATCGTCCAGTTCAATTTTTATTTTGGAGATACCGAGCCGGTCAGCAAGCGGTGCGTAGATATCCATGGTCTCCCTTGATTTCTCTGCCTGCTTCTTTGTATTCATGTATTCCAGTGTTCTCATGTTATGCAGCCGGTCGGCAAGTTTTACCACGATAACCCGGATATCCTTTGCCATGGCAAGAAACATCTTTCTTAAATTTTCCGCCTGTATCTCGACTTTGTCCTTGGAATAACTTAACTGGGTAAGCTTGGTAACACCATCTACCAGCAGTGCTACTTCATCCCCGAATTCCTGACGTACCTGTTCCAGCGTAACATCCGTATCTTCTACAATATCATGCAGGATACCTGCAATGATGGATTCCTTATCCAGTTCCAGTTCCGCAAGAATAATCGCAACGGAAACCGGATGAATGATATAGGGTTCACCGGAACGCCGTTTCTGATCCTTATGTGCTGCCGATGCCATCTTATAAGCTTTTTCGATCTGGGACAAATCGGTAGCCGGACGGTATTTGCGTATGGTATCAATCAGTGTATGATATAATTCTTCCGGATTCTCATATTCCGATTCTTCTTTTACTTTATGCGGCAATTCGATCGTCTTCGTTTCTGTTGTAATAATCTTATCTTCAGCCATCGTACATCACTCCATCCTTATAATTTGTGCCTGGCACTGGCCAAACTGTTATTTTCCTAATGATTCCCTATTATAATTAGATTTAAACAAAAAAGCAACCTTTTCTTTTGGGCTGCTCTTTTGCTTCTATCCGGTATTTATTTTCCGTCGTAGCAGATTACGGATTCCACTCGCTGTCCTTCCAGACGTTCCCGTCCCTTTAAACCTGCCAGTTCAATCAGAAATACGATTCCCACAACTTCTCCGCCAAGCTGGTTTACCAGTTTGATAATAGCTTCTGTTGTTCCGCCGGTTGCAATCAGGTCATCTACGATTACCACCTTCTGCCCCGGATGTATGGCATCCTTATGCATCTCGATCACGGCACTGCCATATTCCAGATCATACTCTTCTGATATAGTTTCACATGGAAGTTTTCCTTTTTTACGCACCGGAACAAAAGATTTGTGAAGATTATATGCAATCGGTACGCCAAAGATGAAACCTCTTGATTCAGGACCAACTACAACATCAAAATCCAGATCCGCAATCTTCTCCTGCATGGAATCAATCGCAAGATGTAAACCATCTGCGTCCTGAAGAACACTTGTAATATCACGGAAGATAATTCCCTCTTCCGGAAAATCAGGAATACTTCTGATATAATCGTCTATTGTTTTCATAGTAAACTCCTTTTCCTATTGTAACTATTGCCTGTCTTTTCTATTATAACTCAAACGGAAGTATTTGAAAAGCAGTAATTATTAATAATAATCTGTTTTTCTGCGATACCGCGGAATACATTGACCTGAGGATAATAGATTATGGACATCCGGACAGAATTTGTAAGCCCCATCTGCACAGCACGAAGCTGCTCTTTGCCATATGCTTTTTCGATCTCCGAAAGAAATTCATCGGCCTTACGAAAGATCAGTGCCGGCATCGGAAAGTGCTGTCCGCTTAACAGGGTAAGTTTAAGCGAATCCTTATTTTTTCCGATGATCCGTATCCCTGCAATGGATACATCTTTTTCGGCAAATACTGGCTTTTCATTCCCCTTTCCGAAAGGTTCAAGCAAGGACAATTCTTCCACGAAATCATTGGTAATGTATTCAAACGGAAGTCTGGTATCAATCCAGACTTTTGGAATCAGATCCTCGTCGGTCAATGCCGTTTTGTGATTCAACATCGTTCGGAGTTTTTCTATATTCTCTTCTTTCAGAGAAAGTCCTGCCGCCATCTCGTGTCCTCCAAACCGGTCGAGCAGTTCCCGGCAGCCGGTGAGTTCCTCAAAGATATTGCAGCCTTCGATGGATCGTGCAGAGCCCTTGACACCTTCCTCTGCCCTGGTCAGGATAATCACCGGTTTCCATAATTTTTCACGCACTCTTCCGGCAATGATGCCGGCGATGCTTTCATGAACTTTGGGGAGATACAGGACAAGTATCTTATCTTCCCCATACTTCTCACATTCCTGCAGTGCGAATTCCACTCCCTCTTCGGTATATTCCTTCCGTTTATCATTCAGTTCCTTCAGCCGTTTTGCAGTCTCGGCTGCTCTGGAAGGATCTTTTTCGTAGAAAAGCCCGAAGGAGAGTTTTGCGGTTTCCAGCCTTCCGCCAGCATTGAGGCATGGCCCGAGCACAAAACCGATATGATAAGAAGTGATATGATTCAGATCCAGTGCGTTTGCCTCGGCTAATGCGAGTAAGCCGTTATTATTCGTTCCTGCAATCCGATTTAACCCGAGTTTTGCAAGAATCCGGTTTTCCCCGGTCAGGTCGACCACATCCCCGATGGTTGCAATCGCCGCAAATACGATATATTTTTCCAGAATTATGCCGGCCTGATCGGGAATCCGTCCAAGTCTTGCATATAATGCCTGGATTAATTTATACACGACAGCACCCCCACAAAGCAGTTTATACGGGTAGCCACAATCCGGCTGTTTCGGATTAATGGTAGCATCCGCATTTACCCGCAGAAAACGGCGCCCCTGTTCCGTTTCTTCATAAGGAATTTCATGATGATCCGTGACAATAACTGTCATGCCAAGTTCTTTTGCATAGGCAATCTGTTCGATGGCAGCAATACCATTGTCACAAGTAACGATGGTATCTACCCCGTCCTGCCATGCCTTGTCAATCAGATGCTCATTGATTCCATATCCGTCCTTTATCCGATCCGGAATATCCATGGAAACCACGGCACCGGCGGCTTCGAGTCCGTCCGTCAGAATATAGGTTGAGCATACACCGTCAATATCATAATCGCCAATGATCCGGATATGCTTCTTTTCCGTAATCTTTGTGATAAGAATTTCCACGGCCTTTTCCATGTCCTTCATCTGCCATGGTGCATGCAGTCCCGTTTCATCGCCATACAGATAATTCTGATAATCGTCCTCTGTTATATTATCCCGGTTTCTTATAATACGGGCAGTAACGGGATTGATGTGATATTTTTGTGCCAATGCGTTAAAATCAGCTTTTTTAGCCTGTACCAGCCATTTTTCCCTGCGCATAAATTTTCCTCTTTCTTATTCAGATGATCCTGTGCCGCTGCACAGAAAAATGGCGGAACAAATCCGCCATTTTTCTTTTTATTCTGTATTATTTTTTGTCTGCTTTTTTCTTCTTCATCATCATGTACCATAAGGAGCATGGAATAAAGATATTGGTAAACATACCGCCGATAATACCAACCATAAGAGGTCCCGCGAATTCCTTCAGGGAAGATACACCCAGAATGTACAGGAAGAAAATGGTAATAAAGGAAGTAAAGGAAGTATAAATCGTTCTGCTCAGTGTCTGTGTAATACTTCTGTTACCAAGTTCAAGAATGTCTGTCTGTTCTTTATCTGTCTTACGGTGTTCTCTGACACGGTCAAAGATGACGATGGTTGCATTGATGGAATATCCTACAAGAGTAAGCATACACGCAATGAAGGTATTACCTACGGACGTATAGGAAATTACATAGAATGCAAATACAATGGCAATATCGCAGATCAGAGTAATAACGGCACTTGCTGCATATCTCATGTCACGGAAACGTACAAAGATATATAAGAGCATAAATATAAGTGCTACTACGACTGAAATAATGGCATTCTTTCTCATCTCACTGCTCAGTGTAGAACCAACTTCACTGTAGTCAAAGTCTGTTACACCATAATCACTGGTCAGTTTATCCTTGATTTCGTTAATTACGGAAGGATCTACCTGTTTTACTTTTACAGAGAATTCATTTGAACCAACAACCTCATTTGCGATTGCTTCGGCATCACCGGAGATTTCCTGGATGACCGGAAGAATGGTATCATTAAATTCATCCGTTGTGTATTTCTTGTCAAAGTTTGCAGTGATATTGATACCGCCTTCAAATTCGATACTGTAATTCAGTGTCTTGTTTCTTCCGTTGATATTCCCGGATTTGTTTGCAAAGAGTCCGACAACAGCAACGACAATGATAACGGCGATAACGGCAAAGGAAATGACTCTCTTCTCGATAATATGGAATGGTTTTCTTTCCTTCTGCACACCATACAAGCTCTGCTTGTCAAGTCCCATATTGTACATGGTCTTTACAAAGAATCTGGAAACAACCAGCGCGGTAAAGATGGATAATACAGTACCAATCGCAAGTGTCTGGGCAAAACCTTTGATGGTTCCGGAAGTCAGAATCATTAATACGATTGCAGCAATAAATGTAGTTACATTACCATCAATAACGGCGGAACTTGCTTTCTTAAATCCAATATCGATTGCGGATTCAATGGATTTTCCAGCTGCGATTTCCTCTTTGATACGGGTATTGATAATAATATTGGCATCCACCGCCATACCGATGGACAAAATAACACCGGCGATACCGGATAAGGTAAGTGTCAGGTCAAATCCGTTCAGACAGATAAGAGTTGCCTCTACATAGAAAATAAGGGCAAGTCCTGCAGCAACACCAGGCATACGGTTGATGACTGCCATAAAGATAATGATGACAATTACACCGAGAATACCTGCAAAAAGGCTGGTTGAAACAGCATTCGAACCAAGTCTTGCACCGACAACCTTATGGGTAATATCCTGTAATTCTACTTTCAGGGAACCGATACGGATCATGGATGCAAGCTGTTCTGCCTCTTCATAGGATGACATACCGGTAATTTCTCCGGAACCTCCGGTGATTGCGTTAGTTACACGAGGACTGCTGACGATCTCACCATCATAGATAATATAGATAATCTTACCGATATTATCTGATGTAACTTCTGCAAATGTCTGGGCAGCTTCGCTGTTCAGCTCAAAGCTTACCACATACTGCTTCTGACCGGTGGACTGATCCGTTGTTACCTGTGGCTGTGCATCAACAACCTGTGAACCTTCGATCCATGTTTTCTCACTGTCCTGACCATAATCTGTCACGAAAGATAAAGATCCCGGTTTACCGAGCTTTTCAAGCACAGCATCTGCATCGCTCTGTCCAGGGATATCTACGGTAATACGATTATCCCCTTCCATGTAGACATCGGATTCTGAACTGAATTCTTCGGCTCTGAGCTTTAATTTGTTCAGAGTATCTTTCATATCTTCTGCCGTATAATCACCGACAGCCTCGTAGGTAATACTTACACCACCCTTTAAATCCAGTCCAAGAATGATGTTTCTGGCACTTCCTTTTTCCATTCCTCTGATTTTAACACCGAAGACAAGTACCAGTGCAAGCAAAATCATGACAATGATACTCACAAGAAAAAGTACAATACTTTTCTGTTTCTTTTTCTTCATTTCTAGTTTCCTCCTGATTATTCTTCAGCCGCCTCGGCAGCTTTCATCATAATAGCGCATTCCACGCGCTTTCTCTGCATCTCGCAGCCGATATCATAGGCATCGGTTATCTTTCCATGGAACTGGAAAGCATTCGCTGCACATCCGCCACTGCAGTAATATCTTGCAAAACACTCGCTGCATTTTGGTTTTGCATAAACATTACAGAGTTTAAATTCATCACGGATATCGGTGCGGACAATGCCGTCATCTACATTTCCCATGAGGAAATCTTCATTTCCTACAAACTGATGACAGGGATAGAAATCGCCCCATGGAGTGACAGCCAGATATTCTGTTCCGGAGCCACATCCAGATAATCTTTTGGCTACGCATGGTCCCTGTTCCAGGTCGATCATGAAATGGAAAAAGTTGACTCCGCGGCCTTCTTTTTTCCGCTTTAATAATTCCACGGCAAGCTTGTCATATTCTTCCATAATCTTCGGAAGGTCCTCTTCCCGGATGGCATATGGATCTTCCGGCTGTCCGACAACCGGCTCTATGGACATCTGATGGAATCCCAGATCGGCAAAATGTTTGATATCCTCTGAGAAATCAAGGTTATCCCTTGTAAATGTTCCTCGGATATAATAACTGAGTCCGAGTTCTTCCCTCTGCTTTGCAAACTTCTGAAACTTCGGAACGATCAGATCATAGCTTCCCTTTCCGTTGCGGAACGGACGCATCTCGTCATTTACATCCTTTCTTCCGTCCAGACTTAACACAACGTTTGCCATCTCCTTGTTTGCAAATTCCATAATCTCATCATTCAGAAGTACACCGTTTGTCGTAAGGGTAAAACGGAACTTTTTATTACATTCTTCTTCCCTGGAACGACCATATTCTACCAGCCGTTTTACGACATCCCAGTTCATTAACGGTTCACCGCCAAAGAAATCAACTTCCAGATTGACACGCTTTCCGGAATTTTCAATCAGGAAATCCAGTGCTTTCTTTCCGACCTCATAGCTCATCAGTGCACGGCGGCCATGATACTCGCCTTCCTCCGCAAAACAGTATTTACATGCAAGATTACAGTCATGTGCAATATGAAGACACATTGCCTTTACCACGGTCTGTCTTTTCTTAAATTCCTTTATATACTGCCGGTAAATATCTTCTGTGAACAGACTGCCATCTTCTTTGAGCTGTGTAATTTCATCAAAAGATTCTTCAATGTCTGAAACGGCATATTTATCTTTTAAGAGAGTTACGATCTCTTCCTTTTCTTTTCCTTCTTCAAATAACGGAATCACTTCGTAAGTAACGTCATCCACCACATGGACAGAGCCGCTGTTTACATCCAGTACGATATTAAATCCGTTATTTCTATATCTGTGAATCAAAACAATTCCCCTTTCACATCTGTGATTATTCTTCTTTGTATGCTATAGAAAATACTGCCTAAATCATACAAAGGCAGCGGCGAACCGCTGCCCTGTAACGATATCGTATGATAACTATTTGGTGTTTTCACAGCTCTGGTTGCCGACTGTACAAGAAGTCTTGCATGCAGACTGGCAGGATGTCTGGCATTCACCGCATCCACCATGTGCCATTGTATTCTTTAAGTTTCTTGTGCTTAATGTCTTAACGTGTTTCATTGATTAATCCTCCTTTATAAATCAGGTATATCATATGGATATAGCCCAAAATTTATATTAGTTTAACATATTTTGCTATAAAAGGCAATAGAAATTTATGAATTATGCTTTAATCATTTTTCAACAGAAAGGCTTTTCCAAATCCGAAAGGCAGCAATTCCCTAAGATATTTTCGGATGATGTTCTCCTGTTTTCTGTCTGAAAGTAAAATAATAAAATCCCCGTCACAGAATTCCTGCATGACCTGCAGACAGATTCCACATGGCACACATGGATTATCTGCCGGCAGCCCCGCTTTCCCGCCTGCAACTGCGATCGCTTTAAATCTGCGGTTTCCATCGGCATTTGCTTTCGCAAAGGCACTCCTCTCCGCACAGATGCCGGCTCCAAAGGAAGCATTTTCCATATTACAGCCGGTATAAATTCTGCCATCTTCTGCCAGGAGTGCTGCACCTACCGCAAATCCGGAATAGGGGCAATAGGAATTTTTTCTCATATCATATGCAAGATTTATCAGTTCTTTCTGTTTTGCTTCTGTCAGATTTATCAATTCTTTTTCATCTCCTTTTCCCTTAATTCACTGATATGCCGGAATACGTCAGGGTGTTCGGATTCAAAACGTTTTTCCAGCTCACCCTCATAGATATGCAGCATCTTATATGCCTGTGGATTTTCCCTGCTTAATTTTTCTTCCAGTTCTTTTTTGCGCACTTCAATGTTGTGAATGATTTCTGTTTCACTAATACCAAGTTTCTGCGAAATTTCTTCCATATGCAGTTCCAGACGTTCTAAAAGCTCCGCCTCATCGAAGGTACTCAGTTTCTTCCATAAATGCGTAAATTTTCCGAGATTTTCTTCGGATACCCGGTAGAAATCTTCGATATTGATGGAATTTAAAATTCTCTGGACATTCTTTTCCATCTGTTTTCCGGCATCTTTTCCAAATGCCCAGACGAATTCCTGTAACGAATCCTGTTCTTCTGCATCGCTTAATTCCATGCGCAACAGCAGGTCATCGGAAATTCCCTCGAGCGGAAACGGCTTTTCATAACCGATTTCGATGAGTGCCGCCGTAATGGTACGGCGCACCATGCCTTTCTCGATTAATTCCCCAAGACCGAGTCTGCGCAGCTGATCGTTTACCTGTGAAGTATGCTCTGTCAGGTAGAATTTGATATGACGGCTCCGGAGTGACTGATCAAATGTTTTTAACCGGTCTGCCGCTGTGATATCCAAGCTGCTTACGGCGGATGCATCCACGATAATACATTTTATGTCATCCGTAAGTGCCTGTTCGAGATCGTCAATAAAAACACTTATGTTGGCAAAGAAGAGATTACCGCCAAACTGATAGATGATAGTATTTTTCACCGGATGTGCATGAACATTTCGGCTCAGGTCATAGAAACCCTCGTGTCCCGGAATCATACCGAGAAATGCCCGGGATGGCTTTGCCGCACGCAATACCACGTTTACGAAGGATAATATAATTCCGATTACAACACCGTAAATCGTGCCGAGAACCAGAACACCGAAAAATGCTCCGAGATAAATCAGGAATTCAATCCGGTTTACCCGGTGCAGACGTTTTGCAAGGTCAAATTCGACAACTCCGAGCAATGCACTTATGACGATTGCCGTAAGAACCGGCACAGGCAGAAATCCAATAAATCCGGTGGTAAAAATCAGGACAAGGACAATGCTGAGTGCCGCAACGATGGACATAAGCTGTGTCCTGCCACGGAACTGTTCTCCCATGGCGGTTCTCGAAACACTTCCATTGACCGGACAGGAACCGGTAAAGGCGCTTGCAATATTTCCCATGGCACAGGAAAGAATTTCCTGATTCTCATCTATCTTATAGCCGTTTTTAAATGCGAAATTATTTTCGGCAAGCAGTGTTTCCGCCATAACGACAACTGCAATCGTAAGGCTGGTACCCAGTACCTGTGTAAAATCAACAGCGATAAGCCCCGGAACTGCTATTTCCGGCAGTCCAGGTGACACTTGCGGCAGCAGTTTAACCCCGTACTTACTTAATCCGAAAAGTTTTTCTGCACCGGCTCCTGCAAACATCATCACTATCGCCATCGGGAAACGCGGGCAGAATTTTTTTGCGGTCAGGATAATGGCAAGGGTAGATGCACCAAGAAGCAGCGACAGAACATTAATCTGCCGGCATGCTTTCACGAGCTTAACTACCAGTTCAAATAATTCCCCATGTCCCGCAGAACTTCCAAGAAGCTTTGGAATCTGCATCAGAATAATGGTAACGGCAATTCCACTGATAAAGCCGCCCATAACCGGGGTTGATATGTAACTCAATACTTTTCCAGCCTTTAAAAAGTAAAACAAGAGCAGCCAGAGTCCGGTAAACAATGCAAGCACAGGGATAATAGCCAAAGCTTCTTTACTGCCGGAGGAAATGCCAAGTGTCACAAGCATACTTCCGGCAATCGCAGCCGGTGCCGCATCTACACCGAAAATAAACTGCCCGGAAGTTGTAAATGCCGCGAAGAACAGCAGCGGAAGAATCGAACCATATAGGCCGTATACTTCCGGAAGTCCTGCAATCTGTGCATATCCCATGGAAATAGGGATTGTCATGGCGGCAACAATGATACCCGCAAAAATATCTCCTGTCAGGTATTCCTTTTTATAATTTTTTAATGTTGGAAATAATCTTAGTTTCACAATTCTGCCTCTTTTACATTTTGGATTATTATATCATATATTATACCAGTATTTTTGTGAGAATCAACTGTTGCATCAAGATCTGTTTTAATTTTAAATGTCAACCTATTCTGAAAATAATAGTTGACATTTGTTTTTTTTTGTTGCATAATCTAGGGGATTCGGTTTTACCGGTCTTTCATTTTATTTAGAAAAAAGGAGATTTATTACTATGTCAGAAAAAGTCACTACACTGCCAAAGCAGGCAGTATCCATTGAAACGATTGTGATTGTGGGTATCTTTACTGCCCTTTCCGCTGTTATATCAGCATTACCGATTGGTATCAAGATACTGGGTGTACCTGCAACTCTCCAGACTTTTGCCATGGCATTCCTGGGATTTGCACTCGGCCCGGTACTCGGAACAGCCTCATGCGGAATCTATATCCTGATGGGATTAATCGGACTTCCGGTATATAACGGATATACATCCGGCCCTGGTGTTTTATTCGGGATAACCGGAGGATTTCTGTTTGGATTCCTGTTTCTTTCTTTTTTAAGCGGTGTCGGCATGAAATTTACAAAGAAAGATTATTATCCGGTATTAAAAAATATTATCGTCATTGTTTTCTCGCTTATCGGACTGGTAATCTGTCATCTGCTCGGAAGCGCACAGTTTTCCGTTTTATGCCATAAGACATTTTCAGAGAGCTTTTTACTTGTATCATTGCCATATATTCCAAAGGATATTGTTTCTGTCATCCTTGCTTATGTCATTGCAGCATCTGTACGGACCGCTCTTTCCAAAGCAAAACTTCTTCCGGAATCCATCCGGTAGAAAAAAACCGGGGCAAGACTTTCCTGCCCCGGTTTTTTATTTGCCAAATCTTATCCAATCAATACCGTTTTCTCTTCCATCTGCTGTAATGCCATCTGCACCATTTCCTCCAGTCCTGCCTTTTTAAGGAAAAATAATCCTGATACAGGTCCCTTTATTTACTTCACTTTCTATCTCAATCTTTGCATTATGGTAAATCGCACCATGCTTGACAATGGATAATCCGAGTCCGGTACCTCCGATTGCTTTGGAATGACTCTTATCGACCCGGTAAAAGCGTTCAAACACACGTTCGATATCATTCTGTGGAATTCCGATACCGGTATCACTGACCGTAAGGATTACCCTCTGTCCGCTTTTTCTGCCTTCCTCTACCGATACGGACACCGTACCGTTTTCCTTATTGTACTTTATGGCATTTTCAATCAGGTTATGAACCATCTCGTTTAAAATCTGACGGACACCGTATACCACGGCATTACAGCCGGATGAGGTAACACAGATTTTTCGTTTCTGTGCAAGTTCCTGAAGATAACGGATATTTTCCGATACAATATCCAGAAGACATACCTCTTCTTTCTCGAGTTCGACCTGATTATCATCCATTCTTGAGATCTTGATAATGTCTTCTACCAGATGTATCAGGCGCAATGCCTCGGTATGAATAATTCCGGCAAAATTAAGCATATCCTCTTCTTTTACAATGCCGCTTTCCATAATTTCTGCATATCCGGAAATCGAAGTAAGAGGGGTTTTCAGCTCATGGGAAACATTCGCAGAAAATTCGCGCCGCAGTTCATCCCTCAGTTCTTTCTCTGTTTCATCAATAATTACAATTACGGCACCGGTAATATCCGTACCAATGATGACCGGACTTGCAATAACCTGATAAACTCTCTGGTGCAGATGTATCGTACTTTCGGAACGTTCTCCCTTTAATGCCAGTTTGATCTGACGGATAATGCTTTCGTTTCTGTTAAATGCAATAAAATTATGTATTCTTCCGGTTGTCTCATTGATATCCAGCAGTTCTTTTGCACTCCTGTTATAGGACAGTACATTTTCACCGGCATCTATGATAATCAGTCCCTCACTCATGTTCTGGGTAATGGCTTCAATCTCGCTTTTGGAAGATTCAATGTTTCTTATTTGCTCTTCAATTACATTTTTCTGTTTATTAATTTTCCTGATAAACGGATAAAGCTCTTCATAAATGGAATCATCCGTATTCAGGCTGCTATCATCAAAATTAATCCGGTTAATCGGTTCTACAATCTTCTTTGTCTGCTGTCTTGAAATGAGAAATGAAAATATCAGTACCAGAAGAATAATCACGATTAATTCGGGTAAAAGTTCCAGCATCTGTGAAAATTCGGAATTTTCTTCCATGGCAATTCTTAATATGGAGCCGTCATCCAGCCGTTCCGCATAATAATAAGTCTTGACGGACAGGGTATTGGAATGTCTGGAACTTCTTCCGCTTCCCTCATTTACTGCCTGTATCACTTCCGGACGATCCATATGGTTGGACATCCCATCAATCTCATCCGTCGGAACTTCACTATCATATAGAACACTTCCATCCGGCGAAATATAGGTAATACGGTAATCTGTCTTATTATCCATTTCTTTCAGAAAAGATACCCCGCCGCTCTCCACGGACTTCCGGAGCAGTCCCGTGATATTTTCCACATCTTTGCGAAGCCGGTGTTCAAAATTCTGATAATCCATGATCGTTGAAACAATCGCAACAATAAATATGGAGATAACCGTCAGAATACTCATGGTTTTAAATATTCGTTTTCTCATGGCTTTGCTATTTTATACCCCACTCCGCGGATGGTTTCGATAATATCACCTGCGTTTCCAAGCTTCTGCCTGAGTGTACGCACATGGACATCCACGGTTCTTGTCTCGCCATCAAAATTATATCCCCAGATTTTAGAAAGAATCTTATCCCGTGTAAGAACTATATCCATATTATCCAGAAAATAATTTAATAATTCAAATTCTTTGTATGTGAGAATGACCGGTTCGCCATCCACCTTGACAATATGTCTGGACGGACTGACATACAGATTGCGTATCTGGTATTCTTCTTCTTTTTCATCCTGAGCCGTCCGGCGAAGCATCGCTTTGACGCGCGCAATTAGCTCCATCATGCCGAACGGTTTTGGAATATAATCATCTGCACCCGCATCCAGTCCGATTACTTTATCATATTCACTTCCCTTTGCCGTCAGAAGAATAACCGGAAGCCGTTTCAGGCTTTTATCTGCCCGAATTTTTTTCAGAATACTGAGTCCGTCCTCATCCGGAAGCATAATATCCAGTAAGAGCAGATCCGGAACTTGTTCCAACAGCTCTTTCCAGAATTCAGATGCCCGTTCAAACCCTTTTGTTTCAAGCCCGGTATTGTTCAGGGTATATACTACCAGCTCCCGGATATTCTTCTCATCTTCTACAAGATATATCATAATATTCTTCCTCGTTTACTGACATTTTTCGTGTACCCCTGTAATTGAGTACGCAACCCATTCGACAATATTTGTTGCATGATCTGCAATTCGTTCAAAATATTTCGCAACCATAAGCACATCTGTGAGATATTCCCCGTCAGCAGAACCATTTCCAATCATCTCAATGACTTCTGTCTTTATCTGTAAAAACAGGGAATCCACATCGTCATCATGTTTCATGACATCCCTGGCAATCTCCAGATCATTTTTTACAAATGAATCAATACTTTTGGTAACCATATTCGTTGTGGCATCCGCCATCTTTTCCAGATCTTCCAGACGGCTATCCCCTTTTCGCAGGAATTTTGCCATCTCTGCAATATCGAGTGCCTGATCCCCGATTCTTTCCATATCAGAAATCATCTTCAGGGCAGAAGATACTTCCCTTAAGTCCGTAGCCACTGGCTGCTGCATCAGAAGCATTCTCATGCACATATCCTCAATCTCACGTTCTTTCTGATCAATCTCGCGTTCCGTATCTGCCACATTTTTTTCAAAAGTTTCATCTTCCATAATTGCACGGATTGCATTTGAAATTGCATTTTCACATAATGCCCCCATCTTTATCAATTCAACATCCAGGGCATCTAACATATCATCAAATCTGTTTCGCATTTTTTCTCTCCATTCCTTCTGTAAATTTTAATACTCCATGATATCTTATATCATGGAGTTATTTTACACATATGAGGTTAAAACGAAATCAGTCGTATGTAAAATATAAGTTAAACTATGCTTCGTCACCAAATCGTTCATTAATCGCATCCATATGCTGCTTATTTAACAAAACTGCCACGGTAGCCGGATTAATGATGAATCCTGTCATGCCCTGCCTGTACACATCATAGATCTGATTAAACTTTAATGGCATGAACTGCATGGTCTGTTCCGTAATCTTATTCATATTCTGATACTTTATAAATTCATTCAAATCGGTAAACAGTGGAACAAATACATCCCCGTTCTGATTCTTCACCTGATAAAATGCAATCTTCTGGTTTCCTTCTTCATCCGCCTCGCCAACTGCCTTGGATGGAACAAGATAGGTTGCTCTTGCGATGTTTACCATCATCTCTTCCTCAAACTGCTTTGCGATTACGCGTTCTTCCTGTGTTTCTGCTGTTCTTACCGCCTGCATGAAATAGATCATGCTGATCTGGAGTGTAGGATTCTCGACTGGTGTCGGCACACCTTCCTTTAGCTGTCTGGTTACGATATGCTCTATCTGGATATTGTGTTCTTCTTCTCCGCGGAAGCATACCATATTGATGCCTTCTACAATCAGGGTTGTCAGGAATGCAAGGATACTGGTTCTTGCCACTTTCTCCACATGGAGCATCATCTTATCTTCTTTATAATCGTCTACAAAATCCAGCGCCGGTTTTTCTTCAAAGAAAATGAATGCCTTGTCATCAAAGGTCTCCGGATCACATTCTGCATATGGCTGTTTTGTAAAATCGCACATAATTACATAATATTCATCAATTGCTGGTAACTTTCTAATAAATTCCTGTTCTGTCATAGTTTCCTCTCATTTCCGGCCCCTGGCCTTAATTATTCGTATTCATTTATTTTACTTCATTCTTTCTTATTTTGCAAGAAAAAAGTGCCATCGGAGGGAAAAGTACAGGTGTAACCGATGACACTTTTTTCAGTGTGATTGAAATCACAGAAAATATTATATTTAATTGATGTTAAGTATAAAAGCAGATTTATGTTAAATAAAGGTAAACCCTGTTTTAACCAAATCTTCCGGTAATATAATCTTCCGTCTTCTTATTCTTCGGCATGGAGAAGATCTGTTCCGTATCACCGGTTTCGATCACTTCCCCCAGTAAAAAGAATGCTGTGCTATCTGCCACTCTGGTTGCCTGTTGCATATTATGGGTAACAATAATAATCGTGTAATTTTCTTTTAGTTTTAATGTTAAATCTTCGATTTTGGAAGTAGAGATCGGATCCAGTGCACTGGTCGGCTCGTCCATCAGCAATACTTCCGGTTTTACTGCCAATGCCCTGGCAATACAGAGTCTCTGCTGCTGTCCGCCGGAAAGTCCGAGTGCTGACTTCTTCAGACGATCTTTTAATTCATCCCAGATTGCGGCATCCCGCAGGGATTCTTCCACGATCTGATCGAGCTGTGTCTTATTTTTAATGCCATGTGTACGCGGACCATAGGCGATATTATCATAAATACTCATCGGAAACGGATTTGCCTTCTGAAACACCATACCAACCCTTTTTCTTAAAATATTCACGTCCATGGTTTTGCTGAAAATATCTTCTCCGTCGAGCAGCACTTCTCCATCTATACGACAGCCTTCTACCAGATCATTCATACGATTCAGTGATTTTAAAAGTGTACTCTTACCGCATCCGGAAGGGCCGATAAATGCGGTCACTTCATTTTTTCTGATGTTCAGGTTAATATTTTTTAATGCATGAAATTCTCCGTAATGTAAATTCATATCTTTGATTGCAAATTTATAATCCATATTATTCTCCTATCTGTTCTTCTTCCTGATCAATGTGCTGGCAACAAAATTTGACAAAAGGTTGACCGCCAGTACGAGCAACAATAATATAACAGCCGTTCCATATGCCCGTTCCATAGATAATCCTTCATTAAACAGTACATACATATGGACTGCCAGGGTACGTCCGGAGCCCATCAGGGAATCCGGTACTTTTGCAACAGAACCTGCCGTATAGATAAGTGCAGCGGTTTCGCCAATAATTCTTCCGATGGAAAGAATGACACCTGCCAGGATTCCGGGAATTGCTGATGGCAGGATCACACGGAATACGGTTCTTAATTTTCCGGCTCCCAGTCCAAAACTTCCCTCCCGGTAAGAATCCGGTATGGACCGCAGTGCTTCTTCCGTCGTTGTCATAATCGTCGGAAGAACCATGATGGCGAGGGTTAAAGAACCTGCCAGCAGGGAATAATCAAATTTGCAGGCTACCACAAAGAACAGATAGCCGAATAAACCAAATACAATGGATGGAATACCGGATAAAGTTTCTGACATTAAACGGACAACCTTGACCAGTTTATTTCCTCTCTTTGCATATTCTGTCATGTATACCGCTGAGAAAATACCAATCGGAACTGCGATAAGCAGTGTTACGACAATGGTAATCAGTGTATTTATTAAGGCAGGAACAACGGATGCATTTTCACTGGTATATTTCGCTTCAAACATCTGCGGGGTAATATTCGGAATTCCCCGGTACAGAATATACACCACAATTGCAATCAATACACCTACGGTAAGAATTGCAGCAATATTTACAATCAGCCGGATAAGCAGTGAAAGCTTATGATATTTTAAATCCATTTTTAATTTTTCCATAAGACGTTCCCTCCTAATTCTGCTTTGCCGCTTTATTTTTCACAACAGAAAATGCAAAGTCAATAATTAATATAAATACGAATAATACAACAGCAGTTGCAATCAGGGCCTCTCTGTGAAGTCCCTGTGCGTAACCCATCTCCATAACGATATTGGAGGTAAGGGTTCTTACGTTGGAAAGCAGTCCTTCCGGCATGGCAGGAGAGTTTCCTGCAACCATGATAAGTGCCATGGTTTCACCGATTGCACGGCCGACGCCAAGAATCACAGCGGATAAAACACCCGATTTTGCAGCCGGCACGATAACACAGAATACGCTGCGCTCATGTGTTGCGCCGAGTGCAAGAGAACCTTCATAATAAGAAGACGGCACTGCATTTAAGGAAGCTTCCGTGACATTGATAATGGTAGGAAGGATCATGATTCCAAGAAGTATGGAAGCTGCCAGGATTCCTTTTCCGCTTCCGCCGTACAGATCCTGGATAATTGGAACGATTACAACCAGTCCGAAGAAGCCATATACGATGGAAGGAATTCCTGCGAGTAATTCAATTGCCGGTTTTATAAAACGATAGATTTTTTTGTTACAAAATTGTGACATAAATATAGCAGTTAAAACTCCGATCGGAATACCGATAATCATTGCTCCCGCAGTTACATAAAGGCTTCCAAGTATCATCGGAAAGATACCGAATACTTCACTTAACGGCTTCCATTCTTTTCCCAGAAGGAAATTAAAAGGTCCTATTTTTGCTATGGTTGGAATACCATTTGCAAACAGAAAGATGCAGATAAGTGCTACTGCAAGAATGGATACACATGCTGCTGCAAGAAACAGATATTTCATTACAATTTCTTTGAGATTTTTCATCTTTTATCCTTTCCCAGTAAAATAGCTGTCATATGGCAGCTATTTTCTTTACACCTGATAAATTGAATTGTTATTATTTTACATCTGCCCATTTGGTAATTGTTCCGGTATAAATACCTTTTACCTGATCAGATGTGATATTAGAAAGTTCATTGGTTTTATTTACAATGACTGCAATACCATCCATTGCGATTGTTGTTGCCGTAAGTTCTGCTTTTTCCTCATCCTTTAATTCACGGGATGCCATACCGATGTCATAAGTTCCTGCAATCGCATTTGTCATACCTGTTGTAGAATCGGACTGCTGTAATTCGATTGTAATATCAGAATTTACTTTTGCATATGCTTCGATTAACTTTTCCATAACAGGTGATACAGAACTGGAACCACCAACTGTAATCTTTCCGGATACACCATCTTTCTTCTGGTAAGCAGCTGCGGAATCATCGCCGATATAACCTTCTTTACTAATGATTTCCTGTCCTTCTTTACTCATGATGTAGTTGATGAATTCTTTTGCTGCATCGCTTGCATCGGATTTTACTGCAACGTTAAACGGTCTTGCTACTTTGTAAGAACCACTCTTTACATTGTCTGTGGTTGCCTCAACACCATCGACCTTTAATGCCTTTACATTGCTCTTTAAAGCACCTAATGATATGTAACCGATCGCACTCTCATTTCCTTCTACCGAAGTAATCATGACAGCGGTACTGTTTGTTTCCTCAGCACTTGAGATTGTATTATCAACTTTCTTTCCGTCAGTATTCTTTTCTTCGATTCCGAACAGTTCAATAAATGCACCTCTTGTTCCGGAACCGGACTCTCTTGTAATAACAGTAATTGCAGAATTTTTACTATTTCCGTTATCTACACTCTTTCCGCATCCCGTAAGACCTGTTACCATGGTCATTGCTGCAAGTAATATGGCTGCTGCCTGTTTCGATTTCTTCATTTGATAAATCCTCCTAAATATCTTTAATCTCTGTTTCAGAACACTTACATGATAAAAGTTCTTCGTTAAATCCAAAAGCAGCATAATGTTAAGTATATGTAAAGTAAACAGACAAAAAGACAGCCGCCCCGACGGGAACGGCTGTCTTTTTGTCTGTTTTTATCCACAAATCCGGTATTATACCAGTTCTGCAATGTCATATAATAATCTTTCGGTATCTTCCCAGCCAAGACAAGGATCGGTAATGGATTTTCCATAAATGCCTTCTCCTATCTTCTGGCTTCCTTCTTCGATGTAACTTTCCACCATAAGACCTTTGACCAGTTTCTTGATATCAGGAGAGCAGTTACAGCTGTGAAGCACGTCTTTTGCAATACGAAGCTGTTCTTTGTACTGTTTTCCGGAATTGGAATGGTTGGTATCTACGATAACAGCAGGGTTTGCAAGATTCTTCTCTGCATATAAATCATGTAAGAGTCTTAAATCTTCATAATGATAGTTTGGAATGGTGTGTCCGTTCTTATTCTGTGAACCTCTTAAAATCGTATGTGCCAGAGGATTTCCGCTGGTTTTTACTTCCCATCCGCGATAAAGGAAGGTATGACCCATCTGGGCTGCCACTACGGAGTTCATCATTACGGATAACGTTCCACTGGTCGGATTCTTCATGCCGCAAGGTACATCCATGCCGCTGGCAGTCAGACGATGCTGCTGATCCTCAACGGAACGGGCCCCAATTGCTACATAAGATAAGATATCGGAAAGGTAACGGTAGTTATCCGGATAAAGCATCTCGTCCGCAGATGTCAAACCGGTTTCTTTCATTGCACGGATATGAAGATGTCTGATCGCAAGAAGTCCATTTAACATATCCGGTTTCTTCTCCGGATCCGGCTGATGAAGCATACCCTTGTATCCTTCTCCGGTGGTCCTCGGCTTATTTGTATAGATACGTGGAATGATCAGTACTTTATCACTGATCTTTTCCTGTACCTTCTTCAGTCTTGATATGTAATCGATCACTGCATCTTCGTTATCCGCAGAGCAAGGTCCGATAATCATCAGGAATTTATCAGATTTTCCGGTAAATACATCTGCTATCTCCTGATCTCTTTTTGCTTTCATCTCTGCAACATCGGCAGGAACCGGATATTGCTCTTTAATCTCTGCCGGTGTAGGCAGTTTTCGTATAAATTCGAAACTCATGTTCTTTCCTCCAGTCACCGCAATGCGGTAAGTTATTAAGCACTAAAAAGCACATTGGTGTATTATAATACACTTTTTCTTCATTTTCAATTATATTTCTATGCTGCTTTAAATGAATCTTACCAGTTCACTTACCGGTTTCCGCTTTGGAGTGTTCGGATCTTCTGCCGGATATCCGACTGCAATCAGGGCAGATATCTTCTTTTCTGCTTCTAACTGAATGGCATCGGCGATATAATCTTCATCGAAAATGCCGAGTACCACGGAGCCGATTCCTTTTCCGTGTGCGGCAAGCTGGAAGGTCTGTGCGGCAACACCGGCATCAAACATTTCCCAGCCATCTTTTTTCTTTGTGGAAAAGCTTCCGTCCTTCTCATATCCGCAGTGTCCCTTGATGGTGGTTAATACCACAAGTGCCTGACAATTCTTAATAATACCGGTATTATGAGTAAATCCCATCACACCCTCTTCTGCGATTCTGTTTAAAAGATCATGGTCACGGATAATGACATATCCCACCGTCTGGCTGTTTTTCCAGGAAGGGGAATAAGAGGCAAGTTCCACAATATCTTCCAGATCAATATTGGATACCTGCTCTGTGCTATATTTTCTGATGCTTCTTCTTGTTTTTATTGCTTTCATAAGATCCATGTTTTCGTCCTTCTTTCTAATTATTTTTCATTATTCATGCGCCAGTCAATGCATCGCTGCAGGTAATTGACATATTCCGGATTTTTACACATTCCCTTGCCCTGGATATCAGAAATCTTGGCAACATCCATGCCATTACAGGCAGTTGTTTTCATTACAATATTTAATGGGGCAACATCCGTATCATTGGCAATGTATGTTCCGATTCCAAACGCTACCTTCGTTTTATTTCTGAAATATGCATATAAATCACTGGCACGCTCAAAATCAAGACTGTCACTGAATAAGAGTGTTTTTGTCTTTGGATCAATGCCAAGGGATTCATAATGCTTTATCATCTTCTCTCCCCATTCATACGGATCGCCGCTATCGTGACGGACACCGGAGAATAAGGTTGCATAGGTCAGCTGGAAATCCCTTAAGAAACAATCCGTTGTGATGGCATCGGTCAATGCCGTTCCATTTAAGATGCCATATTCCTTTACCCAGGAATCCAGTGCATACCAGTTGGAATATGCCGGATTGTGCTTATGATTGCCCTGACCGACACACATGATCCATTCATGTGCCATCGTTCCGACCGGTGTCAGATGGAATTTCTTTGCGAGATATACATTTGATGTTCCTACAAATACGGATTTTCCTTTGTAATTCGCAGCCACGAGTTTGGAAACGGCGAGTTCCTGTGCCTGTGCAGACAGTCTTCTTCTGAGTCCGAATTCACTGAAAAGACCGAGTTCGTAATGTTTCTCTCCCTCTTCTGACGTCAGTGCATTGATTTTTTCATCCAGTCTTTTGCGGAAGCTTTCTATTAATACCTGATAATCATATGCCATACGAAAATATACTTCATTCACAATGGCAAGTGCCGGGATTTCGTACATGGAAGTATTCAGCCATGTTCCCCTTGTCTCAATCGACAGACCACATTCTGCATTATCCGTGATTTCAAAATCCTCGTATCTTGGCTGCCATAATCTTAAAAAGTCAACATACGAACCTTTGATCCATTTAATATTATGGAGATACTCCAGCTCTTCCTCCGTAAAACGCAGACTGCAATATGCACGAATCTGCTCCTTTATTTCCTGAACCATTTCTGCGGTAAAATGCACATCTTTATTTCTGCATTTAAAAGACCAGGTCGTTTTATAATCACTGAACTGATGATAAATCGCCTGTCCCATGGAGAATTTGTACATATCCGTTTCCAGTAAACTGCTAATAATTGGTTCTAATTTCATGATTTTTGCCTTTCTTTATGCGAATTACCCACTGCCTTCTGACAGTGGGTTTCTGCTCCTGTTATTTTATAAATCTTCGTAATCGAAGTGTGGAAGTACATATCTGTCCTTGTATTTCTCGAATTTTTCCTTGAAAACTTCATTTTCTGCCTTGAGCTGATCCAGATAAATATGCGATTCAAACGCGGCATCATTCTTTGTCTGTACAATGCTTACCGCAACATTGGAACAGTGATCGGAAATCCGTTCAAAATTCGTTGTGATATCGGAGAATACAAAGCCGAGTTCAATTGTACAGACACCTTTTCTCAGACGGTTGATATGGCGTTTCTTCACTTCAATATTCAGACTGTCTATGACTTCTTCCATCGGCTCTACTTTCAGTGCCATCTGTATGTCTTCTTTTACAAATGCATCATTTGCAAGATTAATGATGTCTTTCAGTGCCTTAATATAGACCCTGATTTCTTCTTCTGCAGCTTCGGAGAATTTCATATTCTTCTCGAAAATCTCTTTTGCCGCATCGGAAATATTTACTGCATGATCGGAAATCCGTTCAAAATCACCGATGGAATGAAGCAGTATGGATAAGGTCTTGCTGTCATCTTCATTCAGGCTCCGGCTGCTTAATTTTACCATATAAGAACCGAGTTCGTCCTCGTAGCGATCCACTTTGTCTTCGAGTTCCACAATTTTCTCTGCCTTATCTTCCCGGTAATCAAAGAGAAGATCCAGTGATTCAAAGATGGCTTCCCTTGCCAGCTCGGACATCTTTGCAGTTACCTGTCTGCAGTGATCGGTAGCCAGTCCCGGTACATCCAGGAATCTTTCGTCCAGAAGTTCAAAATCCTTGCTCTTTCCGTTCTTTTCACTGACTTCCTTATCATCCCGTATGGTAAGACAGGCAAGTTTCTCAAGCATTCCACCAAATGGGAACAGCATGAGTGTTGCCGTAACATTGAATACGGTATGAACAACTGCGATTCCGGCTGCATTTGCCGCATGACCCATGAAAGAAAAATGAATCACCGCATGTAATGCATAGAATATAATCATAAATAAAATCGTACCGATAATATTAAAATACAGATGAACAAATGCTGCACGCTTTGCATTCTTCTTTGCACCAATGGATGAAATAAGTGCCGTTACACAGGTACCGATATTCTGTCCCATGATGATTGGAATGGCTGCACTGAAGTTTACCGCACCGGTTGCACATAATGCCTGCAGAATACCGACAGAGGCAGAGGAACTCTGGATGATTGCCGTAAGTACTGCACCTAATATCATTCCAAGAATTGGATTTGAGAACATGGTAAAGAGATCGGTAAATCCCGGAATATCTTTTAATCCGCTTACCGCATTGCTCATTCCTTCCATACCGGTCATCAGAATTGCAAATCCAATCAGAAGCCCGCCGATATTATGCTTCTTTTCCTTTTTGGAAAACATCAGGAAAACAATTCCAATAAATGCAAGTAACGGGGAAAACGTCGTCGGTTTAAAAAGACTTACCAGCAGGCTGTCGCTTTCCAATCCTGACAGACTCAGAATCCAGGATGTCGCGGTTGTACCGATGTTCGCACCCATAATAATATATACTGCCTGTCTCAGCTTCATAATGCCTGAGTTTACAAATCCTACTACCATAACAGTAGTTGCTGAAGATGACTGGATTGCCGCGGTTACTCCCGCACCGAGCAGGACTGCCATAATCGGCTTAGCCGTTAATTTTTCCAGAATACTTTCCAGTTTACCACCGGAAAGTTTTTCCAGGCTGTCACCTAAAAGATTCATTCCATAAAGGAATAACGCTAATCCGCCGACCAGATTCAGCACACTAAAAATATCCATTTTAATTCAATACCTATGCCTTTCTTCTTCTGAATTTTACGAAAAACTAATTTACATTTAACGCAACTGAATCCATTATATTATGATTTTTGCATTACATCAACAATATTGACAAGATTTTTCAATTTTTCACTACATACTGTAAAATCACAGATTCAGTCGTTTCAGCCGCAAAACAAGGATGTTTGCAAGGATTCCAGTGAACAGTCCTGTAATAATTCCGCAGAGAACCATATAGGGAAAATATGGTAAAACACCTTTTCCAAGAAAGAAAAATGCAGCCAGCATCTGTCCCGCATTATGAAATAATGCACCAAAAACAGCGGTAATATAAATATACTTTCCTTTTAACAGCCGGTTTATAACTACATCTGCCAAAAAACAGAGAATTCCGCCAGCCATGCTGTAAACCAGATAGACAATCTGTCCGTAAAACACGGATGCCAGAAATATCCGGAGCATCAGCACCAGAAAGGCATCCTTCGGCGAATAGCATACCAGCACGATGAGCGTAATGGTATTTGCCAGTCCCAGTTTCACAAATGGCAGCGGAACTGGCATGGGAATTGCCGATTCCACAACAAACAGAATAAGTGCGACGGCTGTATACAGACTTAAAACAGTCATCTTTTTTACAGACATAATGATCTCCTTTCGGTTAAATCGCACAGTTCAGCCGGTAGTACAATCCCTTCTTTTCCATAAGTTCTTTATGGTTTCCTTCTTCTGCAATTCCTTTGTCCGCGATATATAGTATGCGGTCAGCATTGCGTATGGTGGACAGACGATGTGCAACGATAAATGCGGTCTTATCTTTTAAAAGGACTTCCAGTGCCTTCTGGATCAGATTTTCCGTTTCCGTATCAATCGAACTGGTTGCCTCATCCAATATGACAATGGACGGATTCTTTAAGACAATTCTCGCAAAACTTATCATCTGCTTTTCTCCGGCGGAAAGACCGTCCCCTCTCTCCTCCAGTTCATGATAATACCCGTTTTTTAATTTGCTGATACATTTATCTGCAAAAATAAGCTTCGCGGCCCGGATACATTCTTCGTCCGTTGCGTCCGGTCTTCCATACCGGATATTATCGATTACCGTTCCCTTGAAAATAAACGGATCCTGCATCAGTACACCGACTTCTTTCCGCAGTGAGTGAAGGGAAAGACTGCGTACGTCTTTGCCATCAATACATACACTTCCTTCACTGACATCATAGAAACGGGTCAGCATATTGATCACCGTTGTTTTTCCTGCACCGGTCGGTCCAACCAGGGCAATGGTTTCTCCTGGCCTGACATGCAGTTCAAAGTTTTCCAGAATATTTACACCCGGATCATAAGCAAAAGTTACATGATTAAAATCAACCCGTCCTTTTACATCCGTAAGTTCTTCGCTGCTTTCGGAATCATTAATTTGTACCGGTGTATCAATTGTATCAAATACCTGTTCGAGATTTGATGTTACACTGGACAGGTTCTGGATAATTGCGGCAATCTGCGTCAGAGGGCCGCTGAACAGTCCCATGTAACTGGTAAATGCCACAACCGTACCGGCATCAATCGAGGCATCTCCCTGCAGAATCAGTGCCAGGGAAATTCCATACAGACAGAGCATTCCGAGATTCCAGAAGCTTTCTACAATCGGGGTATTTAATTCATTTAACAATACTATTTTCCACCAGGTACGGATACTGATATCATGGATATCTTTGTAAATCTCACTGTTTTTCTCCACACGGTTGTAATTCTTTACGATCTTTTCTCCCATAATGGTTTCTACCAGAAATGCCGTTCTGTTAGAAACCCTTGCCCGGTGCAGACTGAACCGTTTCCGGATCTTATATCTCAGGAAGAATACGCAGAACATCAGCGGAAGAACCGTGGCAAATACGATTGCCGTCAGCTTCGGACTGATACCGAGCATAAAAAAGCTTACTACTACGATTTTTACACAGTACACCAGAAACAGCAATACATAATTCGTAAAAAAGTTTGCCAGATCATTGATATAATCGGTCACACGCACTACGATTTTTCCATTTGGCCTGTTGTCGAAATATTCAAACGGAAGTTCCTGCAGCTTATAGAAAATCTCTTTCCGGATATCCGCAATAATATTATGCCCCACTTTTCCCATCAGTGTCTGCTGGAAATAAGTGATAACGATTTCAATTGCCGCCAGCAGTACCAAACCGGAAATCACGAGGGCTAACTGCCTGTAATCTTTCTCTTCCACGACATGGTTGATGATATAGCGCAATAACAGTGGAGAAATCAGTGAGGTGCAGGCTGCTACCAGCATCAGCACCCCGACCAGGCTGAATATCTTCTGGTAGGGCAGGACATATTTTAAAATTCTGCCAAGCTGCTTTACATCTATTTTCTTTTCAATTACTTCATTTTGAAAATAAGTATTTCTCTTAGCCATAGAATACCTCCTCTGTGCCGGATGACAGATGCTCATAATCAATCGCTGATTTTCTCTGGTTCTCCTGAATTTCATATACCTTTGCAAAATGCCCGCCGGCTTTCATCAGTTCTTCAAACGTACCGCGTTCCACGATTTTTCCATTCTGCATATAGATGATTTCATCGCAGTCAACAAGCGAGGACATTCTGTGTGCCGATATAAGTACGGATTTCTCCGGATAATCTTCTTTTATGGTTTTTAACAGTTTCTTTTCTGTTCCCATGTCCAATGCACTGGTAGAATCGTCCAGCACAAGAACCGGTGCATTCTTTAACAATGCACGTGCAATGGATACACGCTGCTTCTGTCCGCCGGACAGTCCCAGTCCCCGTTCTCCAACCACGGTCTGATATTTTTCGGAAAGCTCCATGATAAAATCATGTGCCTGTGCGTCTTTCGCCGCTTTCTCAATATAAAAATCATCGATTTCCGGTGCTGAAAAAGCGATATTTGTTTCGACGGAATTGGAAAACAGAAATACTTCCTGAAATACATAGGAAAAGCTGTCCCTCAATGAATTCAGGGTATACTTCCGGATATCTGTATCATTGATACTGATTTCTCCCCCGGTCACATCATGAATCCGGACAAGCATTTTTAACAACATACTCTTTCCACTTCCTGTCTCACCCGCAATTCCAATATGTTTTCCATATGGAATATCAAGATTGATATCACTTAAAATGGAACTTCCATCCAACTCAAGGGAAACATGTTCAAAACGGATATGCGGTTTCTCCGGAGCTGTCACGGCTTTCTGATCTTCCCGGATTGCAGATTCACAGCCCATGAAATTCATAATCTTTCCGCCTGCCACAAGCTGCTGCTGCATCTGAAAGATCGTATTATTGATCTGACTGATGTGATCCATGATTTTTAATACATATCCGGAGCAGGTTGCCAGGAAACCAACCAGCATATAGCCTTTGATAACCAGTACGGCACTGATGGCAATCGAACCAACATATGCAATCTGCTTAATAGAACTGAAGATAACTTCAAATTTTGCAGATAAACCAATCTGGCGGATGTGTGCATTTTTCAGATTCTCATTTGACTGATCAAATTTTTCCTTCTCCAGTTCTTCATTGGTAAAGGATCGCACCAGCCGGACCGCCTCGATATTCTCCTGTACAGTCAGATTCATGGTACTGTTGCATCCGCGGATTGCCGCATAATTCACTTTTGCGATTTTCTTGAATTTATTTAACGCAACAATGAAAAATGGCATCAGAAGCAGCGGAATGACCAGCAGCCTGACATTAATCGTTGCCAGAATATAAGAGGTCAGTGCCAGTACAAAGATACTGTCCATCATATTCGGAAGCATACGGCAGAAAAAATCTTTATACATAATCGTATCGGAATTTACCGTCTGCAGTAATTCCCCGGTATTGTATTTTGCGATAGTTTCACTGTCCAGCTCCATCAGCTTATGAAATGTATCCACTCTTAAATCTGTTTCCATATTCAGTCCAAGTTTTTGTAAAGTTATATTTTTTATGTAGATTAATATAATCCGGACTATCACAAAAATGCCAAATGCAGCGGCAATGTAGAAAAACAGCCGGAAGGTCTGAGGACTGCCATATTTTCCGGAAACAAGGAAGGCAAAAATGCCTGTTGATTTTTTCTGCTCATTCCGGATAATGTAATCAATCAGAAGCTGTGACAGAAGCGGTATCATCAAATCCGCAGTAATGGCCAGAAAACTACAAATCTGGATAATAACTGCCACAGGAAAATACTTTTTCCAGTACCGGAACCCGTATTTTATTACATCCATATTATAAATCTCCTTTCTGTTCTTTCCTTAACTATACTTCTTTTTTATTTCTGCCGCAATGATGAATACTGTTTTATAATTGATGATTTCTGCTTTATTCCACTGCATTACTGCAATTTTTACATTTTTCATATCCGGCATCTTCGGCTTCTTTTTCCGAAGAGAATAGAATCTGGTTTTTCTCCATTGGAAGATTTCCACAGTCCGTTGTATGGTATTTTCGGGAATTTCTATTTCCGATAATCCGGGACAGCGTCTCAGATTCTGTTTTCTGTTGTGCTGTCTGTGAACCGGCAGAAGAATTTTCGCGGTCTGATTTTAAACGATTGCCGGAAAGCCAGCTTTCGGAAGGAGATGCATTAAAAGTAATATTTTTTCCATCCGTAACTGCCACAATCGTACCCTGTTCATCCGTCCGGAATACTTTGATTCCCCGGCTTCTTAATTCATTTAATACTTCCTGATGCGGATGTCCGTAATCATTTCCTTCCGCACAGCTGATTACGGCATATTCCGGAAGGGCGGCATCCAGAAAGGCACTGGTGTTCGCATTGCTGCTTCCGTGATGGCTTACCTTGAATACATCACAGTCAATATCAATTCCGTTTTTAAGCATATCGGCTTCAGCTTCCGTTTCTGCGTCCCCGGTAAATAAGAATTTACTTTCCCCATAGGTAATCAGCACTCCCACAGAGTAATTATTCTCATTATCTCCATAATCATAGCTGCATGGAGCAATAATTTCTACGGTCGCACTGCCTAAAGAGTACGTCTTTCCTATCTCCGGATAGGTGAGTGTATCATTCTTTTCATCGATGGCATCGATAACATCCTGCCATGTTTTGGTATCTCTTTTCCGGTTCGGCATAATGATTGTGTCGCAGTCAAAATTATAAATGACCACGTCAAGACCACCGATGTGATCTGCATCGCCGTGTGTTCCGATGGCAATATCCAGCTTATCCACGTTCTGGCTCTTCAGGTAGGAACAGACCTGCGTTCCCTTATTATTATTTCCTGCATCAATCAGCATGGAATGTCCTTCACATTGAATCAGTGCTGCATCTCCCTGTCCGATATCAATATAGTGAACCGATAAAGTCCCATTTGTTTTGACCGGCTGTGTAGTCGTTTCTTCTGCTGCTGTCTGGGAACACCCTGCCGGAAACAGCATACACACTGCTGCCAGAACGGCGGCAAGCAGTCTTTTTAAATTTGTTCTTTTTTTATTCTTATCCATAATTATTTTAACCAGCTTTCTCTGATTTCCTGTTCCATTTCTTTGATTTGTAATTCAAACTCTCTCGAAGACACTCTTCTTGCCCCCTGTCCCATAATAATAAGCTGCTCAAGTCCATCCGATGTAACCACTGTCACATCATGCTTTTTCGCCAGTTCATGCGTGGCTTTCTCAATATAGGAATCCGCAGTCTGTGCCTCTTTGGTATATACCACATGAATATTATGGTACTCCTGTACCTCGCCGGGATTTCCTTTGACTTTATAGGCATCAAATACAAGAATTACTTCTTTCTTATGATAGCCCTGGTAATTGCACAGAATGTCCATCAGTTTTGAACGGGCGGCATCCAGATTATGTTTTGCCAGTTCATCCAGTTCCTTCCATGCAAAGATAACATTATAACCATCCACCAGAAGGTACTGTTTTACCGGTTTCCGGCTTTCCCATTTTGCAACATAAGGTTTCTCCGGTTTTGGTTTCTTCTCATATCCCATTCCCTGTGTCTGGGATGGCAGCCTTCTTTTTATTGGCCCAAATGCACGTTCGAAAATCTCTTCCAGTTCTTTATCCAGAACTGCCCCTTCCGTTTCTTTCCCATTTCCCTGTTTTTTTGCAGGTTCTTCCACGATTTCTTCTGCAGGCTCTTCCAGTCCCGTTTCCGGGTGCAGATGCATATACTGTTCTACTTCATTCCACTTTACGTTAAATCCCGCACCGTAGGAACAAAAGACCGATCCGGTCGGGTTTTCCAGATCCGCTTCACTGTCATATGCAATCTGAGCAAGCACTTCTTCCTCATTATGACAATGTTCATATCCGGCAGATTCACAGAACATTCTTCCTTTTCCTCTCGTGTAGGAAATCAGTTCCCGGCTGTAATCATACATCGTGGATACCGGTGCTTTTCCTGATATAATGCTGATGTCTCCCTGTGTCTGGGGCAGTTCAAAGCTGCCGCTCATCTTTTGGATATCCGTCATTGCCCTGCCAACATTTTCCGAAGGCAGTTCGATGGTAAAGTGATAATATGGTTCGAGCAGTATGCTCTGTGCCTTTTTTAATCCCTGTCTGACTGCCCGGTAAGTTGCCTGCCTGAAATCGCCGCCTTCCGTATGCTTCTGATGCGCCCGTCCGGAAATCAGGGTGATTTTCATATCTGTGATTGGAGAACCGGTCAGAACACCTGGATGCTCTCTTTCCTTTAAATGCGTCAGAATCAGCCGTTGCCAGTTTCCATCCAGAATATCCTCGCTGCAGGCAAAGGCAAACACAAGACCGCTGCCCGGTTCTCCCGGCTCTAACAGAAGATGGACTTCCGCATAATGGCGCAGCGGTTCAAAATGTCCCACACCCTCTGTCGGATTTAAAATGGTTTCCTTATATACAATACTTCCTCTGCCAAATGTTACATCCACACCAAAGCGCTCTTTCATCATACTCTTCAAAATCTCGGTCTGGATTTCTCCCATAACCTTTACATGGATTTCCTTTAACTGTTCCTTCCAGACAATCTGAAGTTCTGGCTGTTCCTCTTCAAGCTCCCGCAGTTTACGCATCATATCATGGATATCAGTTCCATCCGGAAACAGCATCTGATAAGTCAGTACCGGTTCAAGTACCGGCCGCAGGGAATCCTTCTGGATTCCAAGTCCCTGTCCGGGAACCGCCTGTGTCAGTCCGGTCACGGTGCAAATCGTACCGCTTCCTGCTTTTTCTGCCGCCTCATACTTTGTTCCGGAGTAAATTCTGATCTGATCAGCTTTCTCGGATTCTCCATTTTTATAGGTAATCAGCTGTTTTACCTTTAATTCCCCGCCGGTTATCTTCATCCAGCTGAGCCGCTTTCCGTTATCATCCCTTGTGACCTTGAATACTTTCGCCGCAAATTCCTCCGGATAGGTTTTTTCCATCGTGTATTCACAGAGATGATCCATGAACTGCTCCACACCATCCAGTTTCAGTGCAGAGCCAAAAAAACAGGGAAATACTTTCCGTTTTGCAATCATCTTTGCAATCATATTCCCTGGCACTTCACTATTATTCATATAGGTTTCCAATGCATTCTCATCACACATGGCAATACTTTCGTAAAAAGCATCCGTTCCGCATATGGAAAAATCAATAAAACCGTCTCCAAACCGGCGGTTTAATTCTTCTAAAAGATGACTCTTATCACAGCCCGGCAAATCCATTTTGTTGACAAACAGAAATACCGGTATCTTATAGGTCTGCAATAATTTCAGCAGGGTCTCCGTATGTCCCTGTATTCCATCCGTACCACTAATGACCAGCACCGCGTAATCCAGCACCTGCAGAGTACGCTCCATCTCTGCGGAAAAATCCGTGTGTCCCGGGGTATCCAGCAAAGTGCCACACAGATCCTTCCAGGTAAATTCCGCCTGTTTGGAAAAAATCGTAATTCCCCTTTCCCGTTCTAATTCAAAGGTGTCCAGAAATGCATCCTTATGATCCACACGGCCCAGCCTGCGAATCGCACCGCTTACATAGAGCATGCCTTCTGATAATGTCGTTTTTCCGGCATCCACATGTGCCAGAATTCCAATAACCAGTTTTTTCATCTGTTTTATTCCTTCCTAAGTTAATGCTGCAGTTCTATCTTATCCGGAAGCATATCTTTCAGTTCATCTTTTAATTCCAGAAATGTATCCACAAGAACAGGTTCCAGGCCTATTCCACGTTCCTCCATCAGAATCTCAAATGCCTGTTCCAGACTCATCTTTTCCTTATACTGCCGCTTTGACACCAATGCATCAAAAACGTCTGCAACTGCCATAATTCGTGCTTCCAGCGGTATCTGAAGTCCTTTTAATCCATCCGGATAACCGGAACCGTTCCATTTTTCATGATGATATGATGCCATATTTGCCGCAATTTCAACAAAACATCTGTCCGCCAGCCGTCCCATATTTTCACGGATTAATCTTCCACCCTCCGCGGAATGGTGTTTCATAATATCATATTCTTCCTGTGTAAGGCTTGCCGGTTTCTGCAGAATAATATCTGTAATCGTAATCTTCCCTATATCGTGCAGAGGAGCTGCATTCCGGATATATTCCGTGATAACAGAGTCCAGTTCCTCTTTATAAATTCCCTTTTCCACAAGTCTGTTTAACAGCATATTAACGTAAATACTTGCCCGTTTTACATGTTCTCCTGTCGTTCCGTCCCTTCCTTCGATCAGATTCGCCATCATCATAATAATATCTGCCTGCATGGCAGTCACCCGCTGAAGTGTTTCATGTTTCACTGATTTTCCCTCCCAAAACATTTTCTTATCTAAAAGTCAGTAATGCCTGCAATCCGTCCGATATTACGAAACGAATTACAAGCATTACATAGTTTACCCGATTTTGACATTTTTTACAAGTAAAGAGGGAAAGTTTTTAACTCTTCTCCTGTCTTTTTTTCTCTTTTTTAGATTCCAACAGATGTCTTATGGCAAGAAGCGGATGCACCAATATCATACGCGGACCGGAAAAGCGCATTACAACCCGGATTTTTTCCCGTAGTTCCGGCTTATAACAATGCACCCGGCAGTTAGAACAAAATGTTTTATGTTCCATAAACGGGCATTTTTCACTTCTTGTAATAGCATAATCAAGCAAAGATTTACATTCCTGGCATAATTCTTTTTTACTTCCATGATTTCTGTCGCAATACAATTTTATCATCTCTGCCACAATATATTGTTCCCGCTGTCGTTTTTTCTGTATTTTATCTGTCTGATTCATCAGCTGATTCTCCCATTCTCCATCCGGAACATAACATCCGTTACCGCCATGGTTGACATCCTGTGCGATACCAGAACAACTGTTCTTTTAAAAAGATAACTGTTATGCCGTACTAATACCATATGCTTCATTAGATTTTCTTCATTTATTTCTGAAAGAGGAATCCCTCCCATACTTATTTTTCCGGAATATCCTCGATTCTTTGCACTGAGAATTCCGGCAATCGTACTTTTTCCACATCCAGACTCTCCAACCAGGGATACAAAGCTTCCTGTCGGCAGCTGCAAATTAATGCCTTTCAAAACGGAACTATTTTCCAATTTTTCTTTCTCCAACCACGCTATATACAAACAAAAAAATACTGAACCCTCTGATTTCTATCAAAAGATTCAGTATTTCATATTTTAAATTTATGACTGTGCCGAAAATACCATAACTGTCCTTGGGGCAATCTTAAAGTCTTTTGTATAATGCTTATATTCCAGATCTGTCTGTGAATCGATGGTATTTACCTTCAAAGACCAGTTCATATATTCCGGCAGTTCCGGAAGTGTAATCGTTAATTCTTCCCAATAACTGTTTGAGGCAATATAGATAATCTCCGGACGTTTTCCCGGTACCTGTCCTGCGAACATAACACCAACATAACGATCATAGGAATTATACTGGTCACACCACGGTTTCACACTATGGAAACTAATATCCGGAAATCCCAGACTACATTCACCAATATTTTCCCTCAGTATCCGATGTTCTTTTCTAAACCGAATCATATATCTGAAAAATTCAAATAGTTCATGGTTCTTCTCTAACAGCGACCAGTCCAGCCAGGAAATCTTATTATCCTGACAATAGGCATTATTATTTCCAAACTGGGTATTTCCAAATTCATCCCCTGCCAGAAACATTGGAATACCACGACTGCACATCAGCAATGTACAGGCATTACGCATCATCTGGAATCTCAGTTTCATGACTTCCGGATCATCGGTGTCACCTTCCACACCACAGTTCCAGCTGTTATTATCATTTGCACCATCTGTATTATCCCAGCCATTCTTTTCGTTATGCTTCTTATTATACGAATATAAATCATACAAGGTAAAGCCATCGTGACAGGTAATGAAGTTTACAGATGCATTCTTTCTTTCGTTCGGATGATACATATCTACAGACCCTGCAATTCTGAGTGCCGCTGCTTTCGCAACTCCCTCATCGCCCTTTAAATGTCTGCGGATATCATCCCTGTATTTTCCGTTCCACTCTGCCCAGCGGTTCCAGGAAGGGAAATTTCCAACCTGATACAATCCGCCCGCATCCCATACTTCTGCAATCAACTTTACATCGCCGAGAATCGGATCAAATGCCAGTGACTGTAAAAGCGGCGGTTTCTCCATCGGTGCTCCATCCTCGTTTCTTCCCAGAATAGATGCAAGGTCAAAACGGAATCCGTCCACACGGTATGTCGTTACCCAGTATCTCAGACAGTCCAGTATCATCTGCTGCACGATCGGATGATTACAATTTAAGGTATTGCCGCATCCGCTGAAATTATAATAATATCCTTCCGGTGTCAACAGATAATAAATATTATTATCAAATCCCTTAAAGGAGAAAAACGGTCCTTTCTCATTGCCTTCCGCAGTATGATTAAATACCACATCCAGATATACTTCGATGCCATGCTGTTTAAACAGACTGATTAATTTCTTTAATTCATTGCCTTCCCTGTTATATTCATGACTGGATGCATAGCTTGTATTCGGGGCAAAGAAACTGACCGTATTATATCCCCAGTAGTTATACAGCTTTTCACCATCGACTTCGCGGTAATCAAGCATCTCATCAAATTCAAAAATCGGCATAAGTTCCACGGCATTTACACCAAGTTCCAACAGGTACGGAAGCTTCTCCGTTAATCCGGCAAATGTTCCCGGAAATTTAACACCGGAAGAGCTATCTTTTGTAAAACCTCTGACATGCAGTTCATAAATAATCAGATCCTGCGGTGGAATCTGCAGGGAACCACCCATCGTTTCCCAGTCAAAGTCATCTTTTACCACTCTTGCCTTATAATGCTGTCCGCTCACGGACGGAACACCCCATTTACTCTGACCGGTAACGGCCTTTGCATAAGGATCCAGCAAATATTTGGTCTTGTCAAAAATCATGCCCTTCGATGGTTCATACGGTCCGTCCACACGAAACGCATATTCAAATTCTTCAATATTAAGCTTAAATACTATCATGGAATACACATTTCCGATACGGTAATGGTTCGGAAACGGTAAGATAGCATAGGGTCTGTCCTCTCCACGTTTAAACAGCAACAGTTCGATTCCGGTTGCATTGTGTGAATGTACCGTAAAATTAACACCGCCCGGAATTGCGGTTGCACCGTTAATCTCATAAAATCCGGGACGAACCTCAAATCCAGCGATTATATCCATCGGAATCAGATGAATCGAACGCGGCAGTCCTACAACCGGTGCAGCATTGATTCGTTCTCTTTTTTCCGTATCTATCAAATTCGTCTTCTGTTCCATAAATACTCCTTCTTCTGTCCTCTCACAAATGATGTTATTTTAATTTTATTATACTTGATTTTTCTGAAAAAGGCAAGGACTTCCGGAAGTATTCTTATTATTTTGCATAATCTTATCCTGTTTTTTACATAAAAAGAAAACGCAGATTCTACACCGCATTTTCTTTTTATGAACTTATATTTTAAACTGTTTCATAGCTTTGAAAAGCACATCCATATCCTGTGAAAGTTCATTTACCAGTTCAGATGAATGTTTTACGATTTCTTCCAGTTCAGATGACATCTCCGTTGTTTCTTCAGCCGATGCTGCATTATCCGCCGCAAGCTGCTTTAATGTATCAATACCATCCGTAGCTGCTTTTCGCTGTTTATCAATTAGCTTCATTTTTTCATTCATTGTCTGTACAGATGAAATACAGGAATCAAGTGACGTTTTCAGTTCTTTAAACATATCTCTTGTATTTGCCAGTGCATCTGTCTGTCTGGATGAGGCACTGCTCATTTCATTCATGATTTCCATGGATTTTTCTGAGTTATTACTCAATTCGCTGATAATAAGATCTATTTCATTTACTGTATCAGCTGATTGCACAGCGAGACTTCCTATCTCCTGGGCAACCACTGCAAATCCTCTTCCAGCTTCTCCGGCTCTTGCAGCTTCGATTGAGGCATTCAGGGAAAGCAGATTTGTCTGTGATGCAATTTCGCTGATTAATGCAGCCGCCTGACTGATTTTTGAAACAGAATCATTTGTCTGTGAAGTCTGGCGATACATTGCATCAATATCCTCCTTTGTCGCAGAACTTGCCTGAATCAGTTCGCTTAATGTCTGCATGGAACGTTCCGAACAGTCCTTCATCATGGATGCATTTGAACTAAGGGAATCCATTTCGGCTGAAGTCGCCTCTATTCCGGCTCCGATCTCATTCATACTGTCTGATGCATCCGAAGTAGCTGATGCCTGTGAATTTGTATTATCTGATATCTCAGCGATTGCTTTTGAAACATTTCCGATAAAATTATTCATATCTTTAAAATTGTTCTGAAATTCAGTAACGGCATCTTCAAGATGTTCCGTTACCGTACCTATCCCTGAAACAAGTGAAGCAATCTCTGCCTGTGCCCGGTTTAATGCCTGTGATGTCTGTCCTAGTTCATTTCGGCTCTTATCTTCCAGTTTACTGGTCAGATCTCCTTCTGCAATTTTTCCTGCAAAATTTTGTATATCTGTTAAAGGTCTGCATATTCTTATTCCAAAAATTCTGGCTACAATAATTGCCACTACCGCTATAGCAATACTTATAGCTATAATAATCAAAATCATAGCATGGTATTTTGCACTGACCTGATTCTCAGAGGCCGCAATCTGTTCATTCATATCATCAACATAATTTCCGGTTGATACTACCCAGTTCCATGGCTTAAAAATCTGTGAATATGCTACCTTAGGAGCAACTGTTTTTCCATCCGATTTTGTATAATAAAATTCATTATATCCACAACCTTCGGAACTATTGGCCACTTTCATAATGTTCTGAATAATCTTTGTACCATTCTGATCTTTTATATTATTTCTTTTCGTTCCTTCCTGTTCTGCCAGAATCGGATGCATAATCAGGGTAGAATCCGTCGCATCTATCCAGAAATAACCATCCTGCTCATCACGATAACGCATATTTCTTACAATTTCACAGGCTTCCTTCTTAGCCTCATCCTCTGTAAGTTCTCCCTTTACGGACTTGTCATATTCGGACTGCAATATACTTATAACTGACTGAACTTCAATCTTGATCTGCGTATTATAACTTTCCTTCATATCCGTCTGATGGTTTTTGTTTGCAAGAGACGTCATAATTCCAATATTATAAATTGCTATACTCCCGATGACAACAGCTGACACAAGTACAAATGCCAGACACATGACTGTCAATGAATTTTTAACACTTTTCCCTCTTATGATGGTTTTCTCCTTCCTTGGTTGCAAATATTCAATTGTATCTTTTTTAGTTATATCACTATTTTGCGTTTATCTGCCAAATACTACAGTTAAAATAATCGGAAGCAGAAATAAGGTAAATCCTGCCATCCGCCGGTTCATATGTGCGAGAATAACCGAGATAACAGCTCCTGCTACCGCGGATTTTCCAACACTCAGACTCCCTTTGAACAGCCAGTAAACTGCCATTCCCCAGGTAAGCCAGCCGATAAGTACCACACCAATGCTCATATCCCGGTTATTTGCTGCCATTTCCTGTGTGCTGGAGCCTCTGCGTCTCCGGTCTGCTTTCAGATTATTCTGGCACCAGTCATAAAAAGACAAGTAATAACCGTTGTCAACCGCATTTACATATTCTGTAATGTTTGCTTTTGTCGCATAATTTCCATCGGCGGAGGATACCTTATACTTCTTTAATTCCCTCTTTTCCTCTGCCGTGGCATCCATTCCCGCCCCGTGTGCCTTATTATATAATAATGTTATTTTTCTCGTTTTAGTCATTTTCAATCTTATTCCTTTTTGTTATTTACAACTTATCTTAATCCACTCAGAAAATTTCTTAAACAGACCATCTATCGTTGCCGCTGTATATTTCCGGTATAACAGTTTTTCTTTGATTGCCTTCTTCGCTTTTGCCTCCTTCCAGGCCCCTTTTACCCAGCTTTTTGTCTGAGTACGAATTGTGTTGTACGGTCCCCAGTAGTCAATCCATGCATCATAAAAAGCCCTTAACAATCGTTCTTTGTCCTTCGACTTTGCTGATTTTAAATAAAATTCATTAAATCCTCTGTCATCAAAAAAATCTGGCATAATATCCTCCTGTTCTTTCGTTAAACTTCAATCTGTGGAAAATAAACAATTACATCCGTTCCATATACCTCGTAGGATGTTCCTTCCAGACTGAATTCCGTGTCGTCAATTCCATGATCATCAAAATATTCTGTGAGCCGCAGTAAAAAATCCATAACAGAATTCTCCTGCCGGACAATCACGCCCAGACAGTCCCGGTGAAAAGTTCCATTCCCGGTGCTTTCGTCATAGATTTCATATTGTCTGTTCTCTTTTACAAAATTTCTGATTCCTTCTTCTACTGTCATGTTTTCCTCCCTGTCCCTGTTTTTTACAAAGAGTCTATCATTGTTTTTATGCATTGTACGGAGTCGACTTTCATTTATATTATATCTATATTCCACAATAAATACAACCTGTTTTTATAGTTACCATATCAGTTTTGAGGAATACTATGTTTAGTGTAAAATAAAACTGTAACAAAACGCAATCCAAAAGTGTAACACTTCCAGCATAAAAAAATCCATTGTAACACCCTCACAAATATACTATCCTTGAGTTTGACGAAGAACTTAAGGATGATAAGAAAGGATGTTATCAATGGACGATATTAAGTATATCAAACGTCTGCACGAAAAGGAAGGACTTTCTATTCGGGAAATTATGCGACGCACTGGATATCATTATGAAACTGTCACAAAATACCTGGATATGGAGGTTTTACTAACAATATTTTTATTAGCGTGTTCAAATCCTGATTTCTTGTATCAATTATTTTCTGTTCACTTTCAATAAAATAATAAGTCTCTATTTTTCAATAACTATTGCAAAATTATACCTTGTTTAAGAAAATATTTTAATTTTAAAGATAAAAAATTCTTCATCCTGCAATGCTTTATATTCTATATTGTAATTATTCAGAATATTACTTACAATATACAAGCCTAATCCATTACTATTTTCCTTATTTAAATCAAATTTAACATCAAATATTTTATCCATATTCGAAATTTTATTGTTACCGTATGTATTCTCTATATATAACCAATCATTAACTATCCCAATATTAATTACCCCATTTACATCAGTATATTTTACCGCATTACTAATCAAATTAGATAGAATAATCTTTAAAGCTGTTTTTCCTATATAAACATTCTCATCTAATATATAATTATTGACAGTTATTTTCTTTTGATTTGCTAATATTTCATACTTTTTTAATATGTCTTCTAATGTATCGTTTATTTTCAAATATTCTTCATCATTATTCAAATTTTCTATAGAATGAACTGATA
>ERZ773104.382-NODE-382-length-70618-cov-6.809050_pt1 | contig 70618 bp, 61 predicted proteins | sample MGYA00511920_ERZ773104 | MGnify/ENA primary metagenome ERZ773104 (study PRJEB29015, sample SAMEA2737857) | human gut metagenome | biome: human gut; feature: human-associated habitat; material: faeces | place: China | collected 2012 ... | reverse complement strand
TGCAATCCCTTATTTAGTTTTTTTTGAGGTGGCCGTTGTAACGCAACCTTAGGAGGCGTGTGCTCTATCCAGCTGAGCTACTGAGACATTTTTTAGATTTATGCAATTTTCACTGCTCGAAGGAATCGAACAATCTGCCGCTTAGGAGGACCCCGTTATATCCATTTAACTAAGGGAACAAATGCCGTATTTTCAGGCTTTTCAGCCTTTTTGGCTCCGGCTGCCATGTTTATGAATCCAATCACTTTCGTGATGAATTGTCCCTGCTATTATATATTGATTTTAGCATTTTTGCAAACTCTAAAATCCCGTTGTGTCTCACTAAATGGTCTGCACTTAGTTGCCCCTTAGGAGGCTATTGTTATATCCATTTAACTAAGAGAACAAAAACCTACGGAAAATTAATGTACCCCTGCATCCAGATCGTGCCTTTGAAACGACGTCCAACAGCAGGCTCACCATACAAATCCGCTCTGTTAATACAAATATCAAATTGTAAATCATTACAACTCACTATCATAACACAAATTTCTTCATCTGTAACGATATTTTTTACAAAATTAAAATCTACGATTTCTCCAAGAACAGAATACTGATCACATTCTACTCCATATGGCATAAAATAAGTATCTACCAACGTAAAAACATCTTCCTTATGAATCCGCTTAGAGATAGCAGAATAGGTATCCATATCATCTAAAGTCAGATTCTCTATGGCTTCCTCATCTCCGTTCCGCGCTGCATTCAATAGCTGGCTGCGGTCACGAAGCGTCTGCTGGTTACGGATCAGATCCTTCTCTGTTTTCTTCAATGGCATCATAATTGTACCGGATAAAGAAAGCGCTGATAGAGTCAATGTTGTTCCACGAATCGGCAGATTATTGGAATTCTTGGCCTTTACATATGGGATCATGTTCTGAAGATAAAAAATCAGTGAAACTCCGATACGGACATCATCACAGACTCCGGCATAGGATTCCAAAGCAGCATGACGTTCAATGGAAACATCTTCCTGTGTGGTAATATTAGTTCCACGCAAAAATGGAAAATAATATTCGTAAACAAATTTATCATCTTCGTCAAATTCACCACACACCGTAACACCGATATTAGGAGCGAATTCTTTGCTGAATGATGCAAGCAGTGTTTCATCGCCATTTGAAGTATATGCTCTTTCTTTTCCTTCTACAACTACATCTGTCAAAAGCTTCTGCAGCTCCTTACGGCTCCAGACTTCACTAAAACCAATTGCTCTCATATATTTATGCAAAGAATTCACCTCCTCATCTGTTTTAATATAGCCATGAGTAAAACTCCATATACCCAGTATTTATGCAGGTTTGCGAGGCATGGCACCCTCTTTTATCACTCCAAATGGTATAATTAAGTTGTCATAATCAATTCACCGAAAAGAGCTGATTGTTATCTACCGTCAGGAAATCTTGAAAGACATCCGTCTTTTTACTTCACAACCAGTTGTATATTTATTTACCGGATTTCTGTCATGCCACCCATATAAGGACGCAGCACCTCCGGAATACGGATAGAACCGTCTGCCTGAAGATTATTCTCTAAGAATGCAATTAACATTCTCGGAGGAGCAACTACGGTATTATTTAAGGTATGTGCAAAATACTTACCCTTTTCTCCATTAACACGGATCTTTAATCTTCTTGCCTGTGCATCACCAAGGTTAGAGCAGCTTCCGACCTCGAAATACTTCTTCTGTCTAGGAGACCATGCTTCTACATCATAAGACTTCACCTTCAGATCAGCCAGATCGCCGGAGCAGCACTCAATCGTTCTTACCGGAATATCCATAGACCGGAATAAATCTACCGTATTCTGCCACAATTTGTCAAACCACATTGCAGAATCTTCCGGCTTACATACAACAATCATTTCCTGCTTCTCAAACTGATGGATACGATAAACACCACGTTCCTCTAAGCCGTGAGCTCCTTTTTCCTTACGAAAACAAGGGGAATAGCTGGTTAAAGTCTTCGGAAGCTCTGCTTCCGGTACAATCGTATCAATGAATTTACCAATCATGGAATGTTCGGATGTACCGATCAGATATAAATCCTCTCCTTCAATCTTATACATCATGGCATCCATTTCTGCAAAGCTCATAACACCGGTAACAACATTGCTTCGAATCATAAAAGGAGGTACACAGTATGTGAAGCCTCTGTTAATCATAAAGTCTCTTGCATAAGCAAGTACTGCAGAATGAAGTCTTGCGATATCTCCCATCAGATAGTAGAACCCATTACCCGCAACCTTACGGGCACTGTCTAAGTCAATCCCATTCAGTCTTTCCATAATATCAGTATGATAAGGAACTTCAAAATCCGGAACCACCGGTTCACCATATCTGGTGATTTCAACATTCTCAGAATCATCTTTTCCAATTGGAACACTTGGATCAATGATGTTCGGAATAACCATCATGATCTTAGTGATCTTCTCTTCCAGTTCCTTTTCTTTTTCTTCCAGTTCAACAAGTCTCTTGGCACCTGCTGCGACCTCTGCCTTCTTCTGTTCTGCTTCTTCCTTCAGACCCTTTGCCATTAATGCACCGATTTCTTTAGAAATCTTGTTACGGTTTGCACGAAGATCATCTGCTTCCTGCTGAGTTTTACGGCTTTCTGCATCCAGTTCAATTACTTCGTCTACTAAAGGCAGCTTGGAATCCTGAAATTTCTTCCTGATATTTTCTTTCACTACTTCAGGATTCTCCCTTAAAAATTTGATGTCGATCATTTCTATTTCCTCCTAATAATTATTCCAAAACTTTTTCAATAAATACGTTATTGATCTTAACTAAATCAATAATATCATGATTTTTCAATTCAATCACGGGACGATCGGAAAAATCTTTATTCTGGCGAACCACTTTTCCGGTTTGCCCATTAGTAAGAAGCACCGTACTTCCCGCCGGATAAACTGCTGTAAACTGAAGCAATGCATCTACAATCTCTTTCGGAAAACGGCTTCCCTTATAAACCTTCATATATTCAATTGCTTCATATACCTTAATTCTCCTGCATCCAATTCCACAGATCATTTCATCAAAAGCATCACATACACCAACAATCGCTGCTTCATATGGGATTTCTTTTGCCTTCAAAGGATATCCGCTTCCATCAATTCTCTCATGATGAAACAGAATAATACTCTTTCCGGTACTGGAAATCCAGTTTTCTGTTTTGACTGCGGAATAACCGTAAACCGGATGCTTCATGTACTCAGACTGTTCTACCTGAGATAAAGAATCTATATTCTGATTCTGGTAGGATATCGTCATATAGCGAAGACCCAGATCATGCAGCAAAGAACCGACAGCAATGTCATGAACCCGTTCTTTTGAAAGATTCAATTTCAATGCAGTCAATGTAGCCAGTGAGCACAAACTGATGGAATGCTCATAGATATCCGAGCTTCGTTCTTTAATATCATAAATCCTTTCAATGACATCATCCTCTTCCAGAATTTTACTGATAATACCATCTGCAGTTCCTGTCAATTCAACCAGCTCCCGGTTATTATTGTAGGTATGCTTCTCCAGAATATTCCTGACCTGTCTCTTAAAAGATTCCTCAATATCCGATTTCAGAAGAACCACTTCCTGGGTTTTAACCAGATCTTCATCTTTAATAAAAACCTCCGTGATACCAAGATCACGAATTTTATCAATATATTCCGGACGAAGAACCAGTTCTTCTGATAACAGGATCTTATATTCTTTTGTTAAAATAGGTTTGGCTAATACTTCTCCACCCTTCAAATTATTGACTTTAACAATCTTCAATTAGTCATCATCCCCTACTGCCATTTTTAAAGCAGCTTCTTCTTCTTTGCCAAGATCAATCATGGCCTTTCCATTAATGATCTCTTTTGTGTACGTGTAACATCCCTCTGTACTATGAACAGAGTTTAACATGAAACCACTATTCTCCTCATCCAGCATACATAGGCAAAAACTTAACTTACCTCCCATCTGCTGAAATGCATCATATTTTACAATACCAACCTTCTGAATCGTGGATTCCAGTTTCTTATATAATGTCCGGATATCTTTCTTATTCTTATCAATGGATGCTTTGAGAAATTTATTATCCTCGAACAGTCCAACAATTTCATCTTCCAGACTTTTTGCTTCTTTTCCATTCATAAACTTCTGATACTTTTTATTGAGTTTACGAATGGTACACATATTAATAATATTAAGAACCAGTGATATTAACAAAATAACTGCCAGAACCAGGATAATTATTCCAAGTCCAGCATTGCCCATACCAATCGTTGCAAAAAACGCGTTCATATCTTAAGTACCTTTCCTGTTACTGTTCGCTCGTACCTCGTTCCACCAGAGAACCTGCCACCGGCAGCTTCTCTGGATGCATGTTTTTCTTATCTTGAAAGTAAATCCATGATCTTCTCCAGATCATCATGGCTATAAAATTCAATTTCAATCTTTCCGGCACCATTTCCTTTTGAAGTAATGGCAACCTTTGTAGATAGTTTTTGTTTCAGATTTTCTTCGATATCCTGATATACTGCTTCCAGACCCTTATCAACAGGATTTGTTTTCTTAACCTTTGCAGGTTTGTTCAGGTTCTTTACCAGCTTTTCAACATCACGTACACTCAGCTTTTCATCAAAAATCTGCTGTGCAATTGCATACTGCTGTTCCGGATCTTCAATACTGATTAATGCCCTGGCATGTCCCGTACTGATTAAATCATCGATAATCATTTGCTGCACATCATCACAAAGCTTCAACAGACGCATGGAATTGGTTACCGCTGTTCTGCTTTTCGACACTCTTTCTGCAACTTCATCCTGCTTCAGATTAAACTCTGTCAACAGACGCTTATAAGCCAACGCTTCTTCGATCGGATTTAAGTCTTCTCTCTGAATATTTTCAATCAAAGAAATTTCTACAATTTCCTGCTCTGAATAATTTCGGATAATAACCGGAACCTCTTTTAAACCTGCTTTTTTGGAAGCACGCCATCTACGTTCACCGGCAATAATCTCATAATAGGTCTTGCGGTCCTGAACAAGAATCGGCTGTAATAATCCATACTGCTTAATAGATTCTGCCAGTTCCTCCAAAGCATCCTCATCAAAATTTTTACGAGGCTGATCACGATTCGGTTCTACCTTTGTAATATTAACAATCGTAACCGGACCGTCCTCCTGGGATACTTCTTTTGATCCAGCTGTTACTGCCGCTTTCTTTGTTTCATCTTCCATTTTATTTGGAATCAAACTATCTAACCCTTTTCCCAATCCACGTTTTACTGCCATAATTACTTTCCTCCATTAATAACTTCTTCCGCTAATTGCATATATGCCTCTGCTCCTGCAGATTTTGGATCGTAAGCATTAATTGGCATTCCGTAACTTGGAGCTTCCGCCAATCGAATATTTCTCGGTATTAATGTCTGAAATACTTTCTGACTTAAATTGCTCTTAACATTTTCAACAACCTGCATGGAAAGATTGGTTCTTGAATCATACATGGTAAATACAACACCTTCAATATCCAAATCCGGATTTAATCTTTCTTTTACCAGATTAATGGTATGTATTAACTGACTTAAACCTTCCAAAGCATAATACTCACACTGGATTGGAACTAAAACCGTATCTGCGGTTGTCATTGCGTTAATTGTCAACATACTTAAGGATGGAGGGCAATCAATGATAATGTAATCAAAACTATCCTTGATCCACTCCACCTCTCTCTTTAAAATGTATTCCTTTCGATCTACACCAATCAGTTCAATCTCTGCGGCAGCCAGATTTACATTAGAAGGAATAATGGACACACCATCTATTACATCTTTCAGAATACATTCCTTGATGGAACATTCACTCAGCATTAATTCATAAACTGTGTTATCCAAATCATTCTTCTCTACACCAAATCCACTGGTTGTATTTCCCTGAGGATCTGTATCAATTACTAAAACTTTCTTTCCCTTTGCTGCTAATGATGCAGATAAATTAATGGAGGTAGTTGTCTTTCCTACTCCACCTTTCTGATTAGCTATTGCAATCGTTTTTCCCATTTTCACTTCCATTTCTGTAACAGTTCATCAATTCATAAGTTATCGACTGTTACCCCTTTTTCTTTCTTATCACAGTGCATTATTGATTATATCACTTCTGAAAGTGATATTCTAGGATTTTTATTTACAAAAATAAACTTGTAGTCTTATTTTCCTGCTACTACAACATCTAGTACCTGGTTATTAAGTATTTCTTTTAAAAACAATGTTTCACACTTTCTATATTTCCAATGTTTCACGAATCATCTACAAGATTTAGGGGTTGTATGTTTCACGTGAAACATTATCTTGTGATACATACTTTACGATAACGTTTCATGTTTCACGTGAAACATATTACTTATATTTCAATGCAAAAACAATCTAAAATGCAGTATAAATAATGAATTTATAATAACTATTCAGTACAGGTCGAAGCATTAACTGCTGAGACCGTAAGATAATGATTCAATAATGCAAAATCCCATCGGCGAAGCCGATTTGTAATGGATTTTGCATCGTAACTGTGAAGATACTGAACAGTTACAATTTATATATGAATAAATGGTCTTAAAGATTAAATATATTAGCAAATATTATATGATAAATAATCAAAAAAACAAATTATGTTCTTTATCGAAAAAGGTATAATTCAAATTTCTGTTAATAAATGAATAAAAAGTATAAAAAGACGATATATAAATTATAATATATCGTCTTTTTTATCACTTATTCAATTTAACACAATACTCAAACCATCACTTAAAATTAAAACAGCTTCACAATATTATTCCGGATTGCAAAGACAGCTGCCTGAGTACGGTCAGAAACATCAATCTTTTTAAAGATATTGGAAATATGATTTTTAACCGTGCGCTCACTGATATTCAGATTCATGGCAATCTCTTTATTAAACATACCACCGGCAATCTGTGTCAGAATTTCCATTTCACGTTTGGTTAAAGCAGCAATTTTCTCCTTATCAATATCACGGTTCACCAACCGGGAATTTAAGGAGGGAATCAGACTCGGCTGGATATAAGAATCTCCTTCCATTACAGACTGGATCGCTTTCTTTAATTCCTCTGATCCGGAATCCTTCAAAATATAACCGTTCGCTCCAATATCAACAGCCTGAATAAGGTACTCCACCTCACTATGTACAGTCAGCATTAAAACCTTCACCGGAATATTTTTCTTCTTGATTTCTTCCAGAACCTCAATTCCATTTACATTGGGCATATTAATATCAAGTAATAAAATATCAGGCAATACATGCTGTAGCTTTTCAAGACATTCAGCACCATCACTGGCCTGCTCAATCACATCAATTGAACCATCAAATTCCAATAATTGTTTAATTCCTTCTCTTATTAAAGCGTGGTCATCAACCAACATTACTTTTGTACTCATGAAATTTTCCTCTCCCATCTTATTCATCTGCAGCAACCTGAATGGTTATTTCCGTTCCTTCATTTAAAACCGAATGAACCTGAAATACTGCGTGAATAATTTTTGCTCTTTCCTGCATCATGGATAAACCAAAATGATTTTCCTTTTTATTACCATCTTCAAAACCAATTCCATAATCCCGAATCTTAACATGCAACTGATTTTCCTTATTCTTTACAGAAAGTTCAATGCGATCCGATTTGGAATGAATAATCGAATTCTGTACAGCCTCCTGAATCATCCGGAATAAGATCAAAAGTCTGTATTCAGAAATCTTCGTAGAAACTTCATCAATATCCGTTACAAATAAAATATCCGCATTAGATTCCTTCATATTTTGAATATAATCATCCAGACACCTGTCAAATCCTAAATCATTAAATGACATAGGACGAAGATTAAAAATCACCATCCTCATTTCATCAATAATTCCTCTTAAATTTTTTGAACAGCTTTCAAGTTCAAGCTTTGCCTGAATTGGATCTTTATCAATATATAAAGAACTCAATTCAATTTCATGAATCAAATGTGCCAGGTTTTGAACTGTAGTATCATGAAGTTCTCTTGCAATTCGTTGGCGATCCATTTCCTGAACATCAAGTAACGCATTAGACAATTCAATTTGATGAGCTTCCTGATCTTTAAAAATCTTTAATTCCTCGATTTTCTTTGACAGCTCTTCCATCTGGCTTATGCTCATCTCATTTTCCTGAATTAAATGTTCGATCTTATCTTTTGCAGATGAAATTTCATTTTTATAAATATCCTCCGTATTACGCGGAGAAAAATATTTCATATCCGCATCTGTTTCCATCAATGACTTTAAAAGTGCTTCTGTTTCCTGAATTTCTTCCTGATTCTTTTTCACAAGACGATTTAATTCATTCCGTTTCTTTAAAAAAGCATAATATATATCATCGATAACAGAATTCTCATTTGTATCCATCATATTCTCCCATCAATTTCTGCTTAAACAAAGATGTAAACCTGGTATATCTATGACTTTATTGTGACTATTCTGAATAATGACGATGCAAGAATGATTTAAAAATGCTTCGACCTGTGAACAGTTACAAATTATAGTTATATATATCATATACTAAAAACCGTTTTTAGGAAAGTAAAAAAACTTACATTATTAAATTAACAATGATCATTAATTAAATAATAGGCTCCTTGGATGGCATTCCCGCTTTCCTCGGATATTTTTTCGGTGTAACATCTATCTTTTCAATGATAAACAAATTTCTGTAAATATCTGATTGTGGCAGATAGAATTCTACCTGATTTTTATAATTACCACCCAGGATCTTAATTGCCTTTTTAGCCTGTTCATATTCTTCTGTTATTTTTTCGGATTTATAAGAAATAAAATAACCCTTCTTCTTTACAAAAGGAAGACAATACTCCGACAAAGTAGCGAGATTTGCAACCGCACGTGATACACAAAAATCATAATGCTCCCTGTATTCCTTTTGCTGTGCCAGATCTTCAGCTCTGCCATGAACTGCTGAAATATTATTTAAAGATAAATCAATAATCACCTGATTCAAAAACTTAATTCTTTTATTTAAAGAATCAAGTAAAGTAATTTTCAGATCCGGAAAAACAATTTTTAAAGGGATTCCGGGAAAACCGGCACCGGTTCCTATATCAATTAAGGAATAATCCTTTTTTGCAAGATCCGGAACAGCTTGAATCAATGAAACACTGTCTACGAAGTGTTTCATAATCACTTCATCCATTTCCGTAATTGCTGTCAGATTCATAAAAGAATTCCACTCAATCATCAATTCATAATAATTTTGGAATTGATGAAACTGTTCATTCGTTAAAGTAATATGAAATTCTTTTAAAGAATCCGTCAATAAATCCCAGTTGTCCATAAATTATCCTATCTGCCATTTTCCGGCTATATCCATAAACAAACGTTACTTTTTCTTTTGAAATTGCAATCTAATTTAGTAACTATTCAGAACCTCATTCATAAAACCGCTGTTTCACAGCGTAGTTTACCTCATGTGGTTACTTCGCCATATAAATTATGCCAAATGCCCTTACGAATGCGAACATTCGACGTCCATATTGTCATAATTTGCATGGCTCTGAATAGTTACAAATTATCCGGATGATGATATTTCCACTGTTCCAGATAAACAACTAAAACTGAAATATCTGCAGGGGAGACACCGGAAATCCGGGATGCCTGTCCTACCGAAACAGGTTTTAAGGCTTTCAGCTTCTGTCTTGCTTCAAGACGAAGGCTTTCAATATCATCATAATTAATTTCTGATGGAATTTTCTTCTTTTCCATCTTTTTAAACTGCTCTACCTGGCGAAGCTGTCGTTCAATATATCCCTCATACTTAATTTCAATTTCCACCTGCTCAATTACATCTGCAGGAAGCTCTTTTCGTTCCGGATCAATCTCTGCAAGAATTTCATAACTTAATTCCGGACGGCACATCAATTCTGCAAGAGATACACCGGTCTTTAAGGTTGCACTGTTATGACTTTCAAAAAACTCCTGGTTCTTCCTGGAAGCACCAATCAATACATTTTTCAAACGGTTAATTTCCTGTTCAATCAGGGATTTCTTCATTAAAAGTGCCCGGTATTGTTCTTCTGTAATTAGTCCGATTTCATAACCCTTTTCCCGTAAACGGAGATCGGCATTATCCTGTCTTAACAACAGGCGGTATTCTGCACGGGAGGTCATCATACGATAAGGCTCCCTGTTTTCCTTTGTTACCAGATCATCAATTAAAACTCCGATATAAGCTTCCGAACGATCCAAAATCAAAGGATCCTTTTTTAAAATATATCGTGCTGCATTCACACCGGCTACAAATCCCTGCACTGCTGCTTCTTCATAACCACTGCTTCCGTTAAACTGTCCACCACTGTATAAACCTTCCACTGCTTTAAATCCAAGAGAAGGATAGAGCTGGTTCGGATTGATGCAGTCATATTCAATGGCATATGCATTCCTTACGATCCTGCAATGCTCCAATCCCGGAACTGTCCGATACATGGCAAGCTGCACATCCTCCGGAAGGGAAGAAGACATTCCACCAACATACATTTCATTCGTATGGAGTCCTTCCGGCTCAATAAATACCTGATGTCGTTCCTTATCTGCAAACTTAACCACTTTATCTTCAATGGAAGGACAATATCTCGGTCCCGTTCCTTCAATAATTCCGGCATAAATCGGAGAACGATCCAGGTTAGCACGTATAATTTCATGGGTTTTTTCATTTGTATAAGTAAGGAAGCAGGAAACCTGATCAATCTGTACATCCTCCGGATTCGTGGAAAAAGAAAACGGAACAACTCTTTCATCACCGAACTGCTCATCCATCTTACTGAAATCCAGAGAACGCTTATCCATTCTCGCCGGAGTTCCTGTTTTGAAACGACGCATCTCAATACCCATTTCTTTTAAAGAATCCGTAAGATAGTTGGCCGCCTGCAAGCCATTCGGTCCGGTATAAGTAATTGCTTCTCCACATAAGCATCTTGCTTTCAGATAAGTACCGGTACATAAAACAACTGCTCTACATTCGTAAACAGCACCGGTAAAGGTCTGAACACCAATGATCTTTTTGGAATAACCATTCGAATCTGCATTCTGTACTTCTTCCCATAACAGGTTACAAACCTCTGCCTGCCTGATAGTCAGATGCTCCTGATTTTCGAGTACCTTACGCATTGCACGGGAATATTCTGCCTTATCTGCCTGTGCACGAAGTGAATGAACTGCAGGGCCTTTGGATACATTCAACATCTTGGACTGAATAAAGGTCTTATCAATATTTTTACCCATTTCTCCACCCAGAGCATCCAGTTCCCTTACCAGATGACCTTTGGAAGATCCTCCTACATTCGGGTTACAGGGCATTAATGCAATACTGTCCACACTCACTGTAAAAATCACAGTCTCAAGTCCCAGTCTTGCACAGGCCAGTGCAGCTTCGCATCCGGCATGTCCCGCACCGACAACACAAACATCTACTTTTTTACGAATGGTATTCTTATTGGTAATCATGAAATTTATTTCACCTCAACATTATCATAATGCTCACTTCTTTTATTGACAGGCTTCGCCCATTTTACTGCATTGGTAATAATTCTCTGAATCTGTGGATGATAATAAATCGGATATTCTTCATGTCCCGGCTGGAAATAGAAGATCTTACCCCATCCACGGGTAAAGGTACATCCGCTCCGGAATACCTCTTCATTTGAAAACCATCCTAAGAATATCACATCATCCGGCTTTGGAATATCAAAATATTCTCCATACATTTCTTCTTTTTCCAAAATAACCGGTTCAGTAATACCCTCTGCGATCGGATGGGAGGGAGCTACACAGACAAGCTTTTCTCTTTCCCCATGCTTCCATCTCACACACATACTCGTTCCAAGCAGTTCTTTCATCGGATTGGAATAATGAGCAGAATGTAATGCAATCAATCCCATTCCATCTAAAACATGCTGTTTTACTCTCTGGACATTTTCTTCGGTTACTTCATCATGTGCCTGATGTCCCCACCAGATCAATACGTCCGTATCATTCAGAATTTCTTCTGACAATCCCTGATTCTCCATCCGTAAGGTTACACAACGAACCTGAATCTCCGGATCCTTTTCCAGAAACTCACGAATACATTCATGAATTCCATTCGGATAAACCTTTGCAACATGCTCATATTGAAGCTCTTCCAGGTACTCGTTCCATACTGTTACCTTAATCATCAATGCAGCCTCCTGTTTTAAACTGATTCAACCATGCAGCAGATGTTTCAATATCCTGTAGCTGCTGACAGGACCCGAAATGCTCGATTGCAAAATAATCGTCGTATCCGGAAGCTAAGATTTTTTCAACTATTTCTTTCATCTGAATACATCCGCTTCCTACCGGAGAGGAATACATCTCTCTTCCTTTAACAGTAGCTTTGGGTGTTTCACCCTTTTTCACTTCAAAGGTCCGGTCTTTACAATGTACATGTCCGATCTTTCCTAAAAACTCCGGCAATACTTCAAAAGAATCCTCTTCACTATATAAAAAGTTTCCGGTGTCAAATGCACATTTGAGTCCATCCGCATGGGCAAGAAAAAATTTGAGTCCCGCAGCATCCTTATAATATGCCGGCGCATCATCAAAATCCTCTAAAACCATCTGAATTCTATTGTCCTTTGCATACTTTGACAAAATATTCAGACTGGTGATCATCTTTTTTACACAGCGGTTTCTTAAAAAAGCAATCTTCCATTCCCTATCTGTTAAGAATCCGGGAATAATCATAATTTTTTTAATGGAATGATCATCTGCAAAATCAATCAGATCAAATCCTCTCTGCAGATCATTTCCATGAGAATAATCAAAAAATCCATAAATGCAGCTGACTTCCATATCATGATCCTGAAGCAGCTTAAAGATCTTCTCTTCTTCTTCCATTAATACTTTATCTTCAATTTCAATTCCTTTAATTCCAAAAGAAGCTGCTTTCTGAAAAACTTCATCCATGGATTGTCCACTTTGCTCTGCAGCTTCCCGGATATGATCATAAAATACAGATATTTTCATCTGAGACCTCCCATTTCTGTCAATTCATAACTTTTAATTATCTTGTAACAGTTCAGCCATGCCTATTCATAAGCTGCCCTTAGTGAGCAAGCTCACACAGTCAACTTACACAATCATTTCTGCATGGCTGAACTGTTACATTATTTCCCCATACAGAACTTGGAAAAGATTTCTGTAACCAGATCATCATCAATCTCTTCTCCAATAATTCTTCCTAAAGAAGCATAGGCATTCATCAGATCAATTGAATAAAAATCCTCCGGCATCTGGTTGATAAGACTGTTCTTTACCTCCTGTAAGCTTAACAGACTCTCCGACAATGCCTGTTTATGACGCATATTGGTAATCATAACTTCCTGATCGTTTCCAATTTTTCCTTGAAAGAACAAATCCTCTACTGCTTTCGAAAATTCATCAAAACCGGTATTTTCTTTTGTGGAGGTTTTAATGATCTTCGTGTCAGAACTGATCCTTGAAGATAATTCTTCTAAAGACACCTTTGAATCCAGGTCGGATTTATTATATAAAATAATACTTTTCTTATCCCTGATTAATTCTAAAATATCCAGATCATTTTCATCAAGTGGAACAGAGGAATCAACCACATAAACAATCAGGTCGGCATCCATTGCATATTTCTTTGCTTTTGTTACACCAATCTTTTCAACAACATCTTCAGTAGAACGGATACCAGCCGTATCAATCACATGGAGATTAATCCCGGATAACCTGATATTTTCTTCCAGGATATCTCTTGTAGTTCCTGCAATTTCTGTAACAATTGCCTTTTCTTCACCGGCAAGAAGATTTAATAAAGAAGACTTTCCTGCATTCGGTTTTCCTACAATTACAGTACGGATTCCATCACGAATAATTTTTCCGTTTTCAGAGGTTTCAATAAGTGCTGCAATTTCTTTAATTAACTGATCCACTTTTTCTTCCAGTTCTTCCGGATAGCCGTCCAGACTGATATGCTCCGGATCATCCAGAGCTGACTCAATAAAAGCAATTTCATAAAGAATTTTAGCACGCAAATCCTTAATTTTATCAGATACACTGCCCTGCAGCTGCCTCATGGAATTTTTTAAAGCCATATCATTTTCAGATGCAATGACATCCATCACCGCTTCTGCTTCCGATAAATCAATTCTTCCATTTAAGAAAGCACGTTTGCTGAATTCTCCGGGCTCTGCAAGTCTTGCACCATGTGAAAGCAGAAGCCCAAGAATTTTATTAATCATCAGCACACCACCATGACAGTTGATTTCCACCGTATCTTCTGTGGTGAAGCTTCTTGGAGCTTTCATCAGCGAAACCATGACTTCATCTACGATTTCATCCTGATCATTTACAATAAAACCATATTGAATCGTATGGCTGTTCATATTTTCAAGAAGAGGCTGTCTCTTTTTATTTTTAAATAAGGTATTCACAATAGGAACTGCATCTTGTCCACTCACTCTGATAATTCCAATTCCGGAATTACTGAGCGCAGTTGCTACTGCTGCAATGGTATCTGTTGTCATAATTATTTCCTTAATATATAGAAAATGGAGGACATATGTCCTCCATCATTCTATCACATTTTTATTCAACTCAAAAGTTTATTATTCAACTCAAAGGTTTACTTTTCATATTTCTTTAAAGTAACTACAACACGGCGGAAGGGTTCATCTCCTTCACTGTGGGTTGTAACATACTTATCATTCTGTAATGCAGAATGAATCACTCTTCTTTCATAAGGATTCATCGGCTCCAAGGAAACAGGTCTCTTGGTTCTCTTAACCTTATAGGCAATGTTTTTTGCAAGATTTTCAAGAGTTTCTTTTCTTCTGCGGCGGTAATCTTCGGTATCTACCTTTACCCGGATATAATCCTCTGTATCTTTATTTACTACCAAAGAAACCAGATACTGTAAAGAATCAAGAGTCTGTCCTCTCTTACCAATCAGGACTCCCATATCATCTCCACTTAAATCAATATCGAGATTATGATCTGTTTCATCAAATTTGGCATCAATTACTACAGCCATATTCATTGCAGCAAATACTTCTTTTAAGAAATCAACAGCCTTACCGTCTACGGTAGCCTTTACTCTGGCTTTGATGACTGCCGGCTTAGAACCGATTCCTAAAAAACCGTTGGAGCCTTCTTCAATGACTTCATACTCTAATTTATCTCTGGTAACTACAAGCTTCTGACATGCCTCAATCACTGCATCGTCTACGTTCTTTGCTGAAACTTCAATAAAATCCATGCTCTTTACCTCCTATGAATTATTCTTCTCATTATACTGCTTCACCATATTAGCCTTGGATGCAAGACTTCCTGGTTTTGCATTATTCTTGTTATAATACTCAGTAGACTTCTTAACTGCTTCATCCTTTTCTTCCTGGGATAAATGATTGGTATTGGCATTTGCCATGGAAGCCATGGATGTTTTCTGTGAAGGAGCTGCAACATTCCTGGTATTCATGGTTGCATTTTTATTTACGGTGTTCGGATCAATACCCGCTTTTATAAGCTTCTTCTTCTGCTTTTCTTCGTTCTTTTTAATAACTTCATCAATATCCATCTTGTCGATGTGCTTATTAATGAGAACCTGTTGAATGGATCTTACAACGGCACCTACGATCCAGTAAAGTCCCATACCGGAAGGAAGTGTAAAACAGAATACTGCAGACATAATCGGCATGAAGTTGTTCATCATCTTCATGGACTGCTGCATGGAAGCCTGCTGATCAGATACATTCTTATCATCCTGCTGTGCCTGCTGGGGCATCAGCTTTACATTAAGCCACTGGGTAAATGCCGAAAGCAGGGGAATTAATAAAGCTGCAATAATTAATAAAATCTGCGGACCACCTTCTGCATTCCATGCATCACTGATCATGAAAGAAGGAGAGTTTGCAATATTAATTCCAAGGAAATTATTAAAGTGACTGATCTGCTCCAAAACATCCTCATGACCGGTTGCATAAGCAGCAAGATCCTTATTATTCATCACATAAAGAACATCAATAACTGCATTTCTTTCATCTATTGCAAAATTTCTTGCATAAGCAGCTGCAACCTTAAGATTCTGGATTTCAGAAACCTTACCGGAAGCAATAATGGAATCTGCTATGACACCAAACGCATCTCTGATTCTGGTTACATAAGCAGGCATATTATAAATAACACGATACAATGCAAACAAAATCGGCATCTGAATCAATAATTGCAGGCAGCTTCCACTCGGTGATACACCATATTTTGCATAAACAGCTTTTGTTTCTGCATTCATGGCCATCATGGAATCATTATCTTTTTTATCTTTATATCTTTTCTGAATTGCCTGAAGCTCAGGATTCATTTTGGCAGAAAGCTTTGAAAACTTCTGCTGTTTAATGGTAAGCGGCATTAATAACAGATAAATGACAATTGTAAAGATAATGATACTCAATCCGATGTTAGGAATTTTAATCATATTTAAAAACTCAAAAATCGCATTCATCAGGTATCCTAAGAGCTTTGCAATAGGTCCTATAATCTTACCGTTATACTGGGTTAAAATAATACCTGTCAAATCATATCCTCCTAATTTCATTCCATAAATGATTAAGGTACCGGATCATATCCTCCTTTAGAAAAAGGATTGCACCTTATTATTCTCCAACAGGCTAATACTCCGCCCTTCAAAGCACCATATTTCTGTACTGCCTCAAGTCCATATTCCGAACAGGAGGGATAATAAGGACACTTTGTTGTTTTCATTGGAGAAATAAATTTTCTATAGAATTTAATTAATAAAATCAATACATTTTTCATATTGGATTCAAATTTCTTCTATATATATAAGCTATGATTCCATATCATTTCGTAACTGTTCAGTACCTTCACAGTTACGATGCAAAATCCATTCCAAATCGGCTTCGCCGATGGGATTTTGCATTACTGAATCATTATCTTACGGTCTCAGCAGTAAATGCTTCGACCTTCACTGAATAGTTACATCATTTCTTATATGATGAAGCTTTGCAAGATGTAATAATGCGCTTTCCATTTCATGATAAGAAATATTGGAAGCACTGTTTCTTACTACGACTACGATATCTAAACCACTATTAAATATACTTTCATGCAGCCGGTAACTTTCTCTGACTAATCTTGCCATTCTGTGTCTGACGACACTATTTCCTACTTTTTTGCTGGCACTGATTCCCAATCTGTTCTGATCTGTATTATTTTCCAAAACATACATAACAAGATATTTGTTGGCATAAGATTTGCCGTTTTGATACACATTCTGGAAATCAATATTTCTTTTTAATGAATCTGAAAATTTCATCATAAAATTAACCCAACATCTCTCAAATCTGTTGATTCGATTGTAGAAAAAAAGGCCACATTACGCGGCCTATGCTGACAATACTTTTCTTCCTTTAGCTCTTCTGGCAGCTAAAACCTTTCTTCCACCAGGAGTACTCATTCTGGCTCTGAAACCATGAACCCTAGATCTCTGTCTGTTCTTAGGCTGGAAAGTCATTTTCATGTTGGAACACCTCCTTTACTATGAACCTTATTTATATATAAGGTAAACAAATATCCTCTTAGGAAAATAACAAGTCGATTATATAGGAATAAATGCCGGGAGTCAAGTAAAAAAGGGGGATTTTTCAATATTATTAGATATAATTTTTTATCATTGTATAATAAAAACAATATGTTGAATTGCATAATCTATATATAGTACAAGTAAATTTATGTTAAGCGATCCATGAATTGCTCCGCTGCTTTGCAGCTCTCACAATTCATCAACGGTAAAGCCTGAATTTTATATGATTTGCTTTGCAAATCACAAATATAGGTATAATCAATCTATATATAGTACAAGTAAATTTATGTTAAGCGATTCATGAATTGCTCCGCTGCTTCGCAGCTCTCACAATTCATCAACGGTAAAGCCTGAATTTTATATGATTTGCAAGCAAATCATAAATTCAGGCTTTACCGTTGGTTCCCAAGGTAGGCCATGAGTTTCTGCAAGCAGACTCATGGCTTACTTTGGGAACTTTATCGCTTAACATAAATTAATCCACATTATGTGGATAAGTTGTGGATAACTTTTTATTTATCGACATAATTTTATTTTTTACAGCGATTTATCCCATAAAACCGTTGTGTATATTGTTGATTACTTAAAAACTTTATTCACAAATAAAAAATTATAATAATAACTTTATGTAAACTATTTGTAAAATACATGAAAAAGCTGTTAAAAATTTCTTTCCTTATTCTAAATTTATCACAGATATATTATTTGAAATTTTATCAGATTTATATTAAGATAGAGTAGGACAATAATCATCTGTTCTCTTTAATAAGTAAGTAAGGGATTGAAAAATGGATAACGTGAATCAGATCAGGGAAAATTGGGATCTCATCAAAGAAACTCTTCGTGAAGAATACGATCTTTCTGATATTTCCTATAATACATGGGTAAAACCATTAAATTTCAATAATGTAAAAGACGGAGTGGTAACCATTATGATCCCCTCCGATCAGGCGCATGCCTTGAAATATATTTCAAATAAGTACAAGAGCTACTTTCAGGTAACCATTTCCGAAATGATGGATGAAACCTATGACATATCCTTTATTTTGGAAAAGGATGCAGAAGATGAAATGCTTTCTGCACCCGGAAATGTTTATAACATCAACTATGAAAATGCAAACCTGAATTCCAAGTATCGTTTTGATACCTTTGTTGTTGGAAATAATAATAAATTTGCACATTCTGCTTCCCTGGCTGTAGCAGAATCCCCAGGAGTTGCCTACAACCCTCTTTATTTATACGGAGGAGCCGGTCTTGGTAAAACGCACCTGATGCATTCCATCGGTCATTTTATTCTGGATCAGAATCCGGATATGAAGGTACTGTATGTAACCTCAGAACAGTTTACCAACGAAGTGATTGAATCCATCCGTAGCGGTAATGCTGCCAAAATGACCAAGTTAAGAGACAAGTACCGTACAGTCGATGTTCTTTTAATTGACGATGTTCAGTTTATTATAGGAAAAGAAAGTACACAGGAAGAATTTTTTCACACCTTTAATGAACTTCATTCAGCCGGTAAGCAGATTATTCTTTCTTCCGATAAACCTCCGAAGGAAATGGAGACCCTGGAAGAACGCTTCCGTTCCCGATTCGAATGGGGATTGATTGCAGATATCCAGCCGCCGGATTATGAAACCAGAATGGCCATCCTTAAAAAGAATGCAGAAAGCTATAATAAGGAAATTTCAGAAGAAATCTTCGATTATATTGCTTCTAATATTAAATCAAATATCCGGGAATTGGAAGGTGCCTTTAACAAAGTCATCGCTTATTCCAAATTGAATAAAGTAGATATTACACTGGATATTGTAATTGAAACCCTGAAGGATCTGATTTCCCCTAATAAGGTAAAACAGGTTACACCGGAGTTAATCATTAATACAGTAGCAGAACATTATGGAGTAAAGCCTGAGGATATTAAATCTCCTAAACGTAACTCCGAGTTTGTTCTTCCAAGACAGGTTTATATGTATGTTGCCAGCAAGCTTACTGTAGAATCTCAGCAGAATATCGGCAAATATATTAATAAGAAGGATCACACTACAATTATCCACGGTATCAACAAGATTTCCACCAAACTTGAGACAGATGAAGAGCTTCGTAACAATGTGGAAATCATTATGAAGAAACTTAATCCACATTAGTTCAGAATTACTCACAGGTTTAAAATGAAATATCCACGTGTTTATCATTTCATTTTTACCTTATAAATAGTATAATAAAAGAGTTATACACATATCTACATTGCTTAATAAGAATCTTACTAAATATATTATTAATTAATTACTACGAAAGGGAGCCTGATCGGATGAAGTTAGTATGCAGTAAATCGAATCTTTTAAATGGAGTACAGATTGTTTCAAAGGCTGTACCGAATAAAACAACAATGTCGATCCTGGAATGTATTCTTCTGGATGCAACAAGGGGAGTCATTAAGCTGATGGCAAATGATATGGAGCTTGGCATTGAAACAGTCATTGAAGGAGATATTCTTGAAAAAGGACAGATTGCTTTGGATGCCAAAATTTTCCTGGATATTGTTCGTAAGCTTCCCGATAGTGATGTTACGATTGAAGTGGATAACTCCATGAAAACCAACATTACCTGTGAAAAAGCGAAATTTACCATTATCGGTAAATCCGGTGAAGATTTTACTTATTTACCTTCGATTGAACGAATTGATTCTATTACGGTTTCCCAGTTTACATTAAAGGAAGTTGTAAGACAGACGATTTTCTCTATTGCAGATAATGATAATAACAAGCTGATGACCGGTGAATTATTTGAAATCAATGGTGATGTATTAAAGGTGGTATCTCTTGACGGACACCGTATTTCCATTCGTAAGATTAATTTGAAGAACAGCTATCCTGCAAAGAAGGTGGTTGTTCCCGGTAAGACCTTAAGTGAAGTAAGCAAAATTCTTTCCGGTGATGCAGACAAGGATGTCAATATCTTCTTTACCGGAAAGCATATTGTATTTGAATTTGAAAATACTGTTGTGGTTTCCCGTCTGATTGAAGGAGAATATTTTAAAATAGATCAGATGTTATCAAGTGATTATGAAACCAAGGTAACCATCAATAAGCGTGAATTATTGGAATCCATCGACAGAGCGACTCTTCTTGTGAAGGAAGGGGACAAGAAGCCGATTATCATTCATATTATGGATGAAACTATGGAATTAAAGATGAATTCCACAGTTGGAAGCATGAACGAAGAGATTGCAATTACGAAGCAGGGAAAGGATCTTCTCATTGGATTTAATCCTAAGTTTATGATTGATGCACTTCGTGTCATTGATGATGAAGAAATTGATATTTATCTGGTTAATCCGAAGGCACCCTGCTTTATTAAGGATTCCGAAGAAAAGTATATTTATCTGATTCTTCCTGTTAACTTTACAACCGTTTCATAAGAGGGCAGAGTATGGAATCCATTAAGATTAAAGACGAATTTATTAAGTTGGGTCAGTTATTGAAGCTGGCAGGGTTTTGTGACAGTGGTGTGGATGCAAAGCTTGTGATTCAGGACGGACTTGTTAAGGTGAACGGAGAAGTAGAAACACAAAGAGGCAAGAAATTACATGATGGAGACATCGTGGAATTTGAGAATAAACAAGTAAAGGTTGTTAACTGATTCATGATTATCAAATCATTAGAACTTGCAGATTTTAGAAACTATGAGCATCTGGAAATCAGCTTTGACAAGGGTACGAATATCCTTTACGGAGATAATGCCCAGGGCAAAACTAACATTCTGGAAGCAATCTATGTTTCTGCTACGACAAAATCACATAAGGGAAGTAAGGATAAAGAGATCATCAACTTTGATAAAGAAGAGGCTCATATCCGTACCTATCTTGAAAAAGATGGTGTGGAACAGCGTGTGGATATGCATCTTCGTAAGAATAAGTCAAAGGGAATAGCCATTGATGGACAGAAGATTAAGAAAGCAGCGGATTTGTTAGGATTATTGAATGTTGTTTTCTTTTCTCCGGAGGATTTATCCATTATCAAGGACGGTCCTGCAGAGCGCAGACGTTTTGCAGATATGGAGCTTTGCCAGTTGGATCATTTTTATCTTTATAACCTGAACAATTATAATAAAATCATTAATCAGAGAAATAAACTCCTTAAGGATATGTATTTTAATCCGGGATTAAGTGAAACCCTGAATATATGGGATTCACAGCTTGTTTCCTACGGAAGCAAGATTATTGAAAAACGTGAGATTTTTGCCAGACAGTTAAGTGAAATTATAGGAGAGATTCACAGTAAATTATCCGGTGGCAGGGAACAGATTGTGATTCAGTATGAACCGGATGTTTCGATTGAAGATTTTGAACAAAAGATGAAGGATTCCCAGGAAAGAGATATCCGTGCCAAAATTACTTCGGTAGGACCTCACAGAGATGACTTTTCTTTTCTGGTGAACGGAATTGATATTCGTAAATATGGTTCTCAGGGACAACAGCGTACCGCTGCACTTTCTTTAAAATTATCAGAGATTGAACTGGTAAAGAAAATTACAAAAGATACTCCTGTTTTACTGCTGGATGATGTTTTGTCAGAGTTAGACAGCAACCGGCAGAATTATTTATTGAACAGTATTGGTGATATTCAGACCATTATTACCTGTACAGGTCTGGATGAGTTTATTAATAACCGTTTTGAAATAGACCGGGTATTCAGGGTAGAAAACGGAAAAGTGGAGGCAAGTCATGGAACAGAATAATTATGGAGCTGACCAGATACAAATTCTGGAAGGTCTCGAAGCAGTTCGTAAAAGACCTGGCATGTATATTGGTACTACTTCCAGCAGAGGATTACATCACCTGGTGTATGAAATTGTAGATAATGCCGTAGATGAAGCCCTGGCCGGTTATTGTGATAAGATTATTGTAACCATTAATGAGGATAATTCCATTACTGTTGTGGATAACGGAAGAGGTATTCCGGTTGGAATTAATCATAAAGCAGGACTTCCTGCTGTGGAAGTAGTATTTACAATTCTTCATGCCGGAGGTAAATTCGGCGGTGGAGGATACAAGGTATCCGGTGGTCTGCACGGTGTAGGTGCTTCTGTTGTGAATGCATTGTCTGATTGGCTGGAAGTTAAGGTTTATAAAGACGGCAAAATTTATCAGCAGCGCTATGAAAGAGGACATGTATGCTATCCTTTGAAAGAAATCGGTACCTGTGAGAAAGAACAGACCGGTACTACCGTTACATTCAAACCTGATGAAACAATTTTTACAGAAACAACGGTATATGAATTTGATGTATTAAAGCAGCGTTTAAGAGAAATGGCATTCTTAACGAAGGGACTCCATATTATTCTTCGTGATCTTCGTGTGGAAGAAGATCAGAAGCCGGTTGAGAGGGAATTCCATTATGAAGGTGGTATTAAGGAATTCGTTACTTACTTAAACCGCAGTAAAACAGCTTTGTATGAAAATGTGCTTTATTTTGAAGGCAAGAAGAATAATGTATATGTGGAAGTTGCCATGCAGCATAACGATTCTTACAACGAAAGCTCTTTCAGCTTCGTAAATAACATTAATACACCGGAGGGTGGTACCCATCTGGTCGGTTTTCGTAATGCATTAACGAAAACATTTAATGATTATGCAAGAAGTGCCAAATTATTAAAGGACAGTGAGCCTAATTTAAGCGGTGATGACATTCGTGAAGGATTAACTGCGATTGTCAGTGTTAAGATTGAGGATCCCCAGTTTGAAGGACAGACTAAGCAGAAGCTTGGCAACTCTGAAGCAAGAACAGCGGTAGACAGTATTGTAAGTGAGCAGCTGACCTATTATCTGGAACAGAATCCGATGGTAGCCAAGACCATCTGTGAAAAATCAATCCTGGCGCAGCGTGCCCGTGATGCTGCACGGAAAGCAAGAGATTTAACCAGAAGAAAGACCGCTCTGGAAACGGCATCTCTTCCCGGTAAACTGGCAGACTGTTCCGATAAGGATCCGAAGAATTGTGAAATTTACATTGTAGAGGGAGATTCCGCAGGTGGAAGTGCAAAGACCGCAAGAAGCCGTGCTACACAGGCTATTCTTCCGCTTCGTGGTAAGATTCTTAATGTAGAAAAGGCAAGACTGGATAAGATTTATGCGAATGCGGAAATCAAAGCGATGATTACTGCATTTGGTACCGGTATTCATAACGATTTTGATATCAGCAAGCTTCGCTATCATAAGATTATTTTAATGACTGATGCCGATGTGGACGGTGCGCATATTGCAACCTTACTTTTGACCTTTATTTACCGGTTTATGCCGGAGCTGATCAAGCAGGGACATGTTTATCTTGCACAGCCTCCTCTTTACAAGCTTGAGAAAAATAAAAATGTATGGTACGCATACAGTGATGAAGAACTGAATCAGATTCTTACAGAAGTTGGACGCGATCAGAATAATAAAATCCAACGTTACAAAGGACTTGGAGAAATGGATCCGGAACAGCTTTGGGAAACTACCATGGATCCGGAGCGGAGAATTCTCCTTCGTGTATCCATGAATGAAGAAACCGAATCCGAAGTAGATCTGACTTTTACTACCTTAATGGGTGATAAGGTAGAACCGAGACGGGAATTTATTGAAGAAAATGCAAAGTTTGTAAACAACCTGGATATCTAACAAAATTTCTTCGAAATGGAGACAAGCATGGAAGACAATATTTTTGATAAAATTCATGATGTGGATTTACAGAAAACCATGGAAACCTCTTATATCAATTATGCAATGAGCGTTATTGCATCACGTGCATTGCCGGATGTAAGGGACGGTTTGAAGCCGGTACAAAGACGAGTGCTCTATTCCATGATTGAATTAAATAACGGACCGGATAAGCCGCATCGTAAGAGTGCCCGTATCGTTGGTGATACCATGGGTAAATATCATCCTCATGGTGACAGCTCTATTTATGGTGCGCTGGTTAATATGGCACAGCCATGGTCCTTCCGTTATCCTCTGGTAGATGGACATGGTAACTTTGGTTCCGTTGATGGTGACGGCGCGGCGGCCATGCGTTATACAGAAGCAAGATTAAGTAAAATTTCCATGAAGCTGCTTGCCGACATTGATAAGGATACCGTTGATTTTGTACCAAACTTTGATGAAACAGAAAAGGAGCCGGCTGTTCTTCCAAGCCGTTATCCGAATCTTCTGGTAAATGGTACAACCGGTATTGCAGTAGGTATGGCAACGAACATTCCTCCCCATAACTTACGGGAAGTGGTTAATGCGATTGTTAAAATTATTGATAACCGGATTTTGGAGGACCGCCAGACCGATATTGATGAAGTCATTTCCATTATCAAAGCACCGGATTTTCCGACAGGAGGTATCATTCTTGGCACGAGAGGCTGTGAAGAAGCCTATCGTACCGGACGTGGAAAGGTTCGTGTCCGTGCAGTTACGGATATGGAAACCATGTCAAACGGCAAAACAAGAATTATTGTAACGGAACTGCCTTATATGGTAAATAAGGCAAACCTGATTTTAAAAATTGCAGAGCTTGTGAAGCTGAAAAAAATTGATGGAATTACTGATCTTCGTGATGAATCCGATCGTGAGGGTATGCGGATTGTAATTGAATTACGTCGTGATGTAAATGCCAATATCATTTTAAACCAGCTGTTTAAGCATACACAGATGCAGGATACCTTTGGTATTATTATGCTGGCTCTGGTGAATAATGAGCCGAAGGTATTAAATATTCTGGATATGCTGAAGGAATATATTAAGCATCAGGAAGATGTTGTTACCAGAAGAACGAAGTATGAGCTGAAGAAGGCTGAAGAACGTGACCATATTTTACAGGGATTACTGATTGCTCTTGATAATATTGACGAAGTGATCCAGATTATCCGTGGAAGCCAGACAACGCAGATTGCAAAAGAAAGCTTAATGGCACGGTTCGGATTAACCGAGGTTCAGGCGCAGGCCATTGTTGACATGAGACTGCGTGCTCTGACCGGTCTGGAAAGAGAAAAGTTAGAGAACGAGCATCAGGAGTTACTGGCAAGAATTGCAAGATTAAAAGAAATTCTTGCAGATGAAAAGGTATTACTTGGTGTTATCCGTACTGAAATTCAGGAGATTTCCGATAAATTCGGAGATGACAGGAAGAGTAAGATCGGTTATGATGTCTATGATATCAGTGTGGAAGATATGATTCCAAATGAAAATACCATCATTGCAATGTCTAATTTAGGATATGTGAAGAGAATGACCATTGATAATTTCAAATCACAGCACCGTGGTGGTAAAGGAATTAAGGGTATGCAGACCATCGAAGATGACTTTATTGCAGATCTTCTGATGACAACAACACATCACTATATTATGTTCTTTACAAATTTTGGACGGGTTTACCGGTTGAAAACCTATGAAATTCCGGAAAGCGGACGTACGTCACGTGGAGTTGCCATTGTGAATCTGCTGCAACTGAATCCGGGTGAGAAGGTAAGTGCCATTATTCCAATTAAGGATTATGAAGAAAATAAAAATCTGTTCATGGTAACTAGGAAGGGTATTGTAAAGAAAACCAGTGTAGTTGAATACAGTAATGTACGTAAGAATGGACTTACTGCAATCAATCTGCGGGAAGATGATGAATTGATTGAAGTTAAGGTAACAGATAAGGATACTGAAATTATTCTGGTAACCAGATTTGGTATGTGTATCCGGTTCAAGGAAACCGATGTACGTTCTACCGGAAGAGCATCTATGGGTGTAATTGGTATGAGCCTTAATGACCAGGATGAAATCGTAGGAATGCAGCTGGATCATCAGGGTGATTCTCTTCTGATTGTTTCTGAGAAAGGAATGGGAAAACGTACCTTTCTTGAGGAGTTTACGGTACAGAAACGTGGTGGCAAGGGAGTGAAGTGTTATAAAATCACGGATAAGACCGGCTATGTAGTTGGTGTAAAGGCAGTCAATGATGAAAATGAAATTATGCTGATTACTACCGGAGGAATTATTATTCAGATCCCGATGTCTGATGTATCCATTCTTGGAAGAATTACATCCGGTGTCAAGCTGATTAATCTGGATAATGGAGTAACGGTAGCCCAGATTGCCAAGGTACGTGAAAAGGTTTCCAACGGTGATGAGGAAATCAGTGATGAAGAGTTGGAAAATCTTGAGGATCCTCAGGATGATGGTATGTTAGTACCGGAGGAAAATGATGAGGAAGACGAAGAAGTTATTTTTCCAACAGAAGAAAATGAAGATGATGAATAATTAAGAAATTATGTAACTATTCAGACCCCCCCATTCGTAAAACCGTTGCTAACGCAACGTAGTTTACCTCATGTGGTTACTTCGCCATATAAATTATGCCAAATGTCCTTACGAATGCAAGCATTCGACGTCCATATTGTCATAATTTGCATGGCTCTGAATAGTTACCATATGGAAATGAAATCCCCATCAATAATGGTGGGGATTTTGTGACATGGGGGATATCATTGAAAAAACAGATTGAAGGACAGATGGATTTCTTAGATCTGCTGTCGGAAACACATTTTTTAGAAGAATTTCCACAATTTATTGAATGCAGCAGTTGTTGGTGCTATGATTGCAGACATAATGAAAATAATGAAGGTGTACCGAGAGATTTTGCCGGTGAGACAAAAGCCTGTCCTTCCTGTAAATTCTGTATGGAAAGTCAGAAAGCAGATATCTGTCGGATCGGCTCTTATAAGAATGGGTGTAAGGTAAGGGCTGAGGAAGAGGGATACGGACCGGAGACATGATTATATTTTTGACATTAATATAACTATTCAGAACCCCATTCGTAAAACCGTTGCTAACGCAACGTAGTTTACTCATGTGGTTACTTCGCCATATAAATCATTTCATATGTCCTTACGAATGCGAGCATTCGACGTACATATCTCATGATTTGCATGGCTCTGAATAGTTACACATTAATATAAACAAAAGGAGTATGAAAAAATGGAAACGTATTTGGTACTAAAGGATCTGGCAATTATTATTATTGCAGCAAAGGTTTGTGGAATTATTGCAAGAAAGCTTCATGCACCACAGGTTGTCGGACAGATTATCGCAGGACTTTTAATCGGTCCCTGTGTACTGGGATTTGTCAGCCAGACGGATTTTCTTATGCAGATGGCTGAGGTTGGAGTAATTTTACTGATGTTTTCCGCTGGTCTGGAAACGGATTTAAAGGAATTGTTAAAAACAGGTCCGGTGGCATTCTTAATTGCTTGTGCCGGCGTGTTTGTGCCCATGGTTCTGGGAGCTGTTTTTTATATGATGTATTATGGATTTGCACCATGGGGATCCGAGGAATTTTACAAGGCAGTATTTGTAGGAACTATTTTAACTGCAACCTCCGTAAGTATTACCGTTCAGGCACTTAAGGATATGGGAAAGCTTAAGGGTAAGGTTGGAACCACGATCTTAAGTGCAGCCATTATTGATGACGTAATCGGTATTATTGTACTGACCTTTGTTATTGGATTTAAGAATCCGGATTCTTCTGTCGGAAAGGTTGTAATCAGTACGATTTTATTCTTTGTACTTGCAGCTGTTGTCGGCTTTATCTCCTATAAGGTATTTAAATGGGTAGACAAGAGATATCCTCATACCAGACGTATTCCGATTGCCGGACTGGCATACTGTTTTATTCTGTCCTACGTGGCAGAAAGGTATTTCGGAATTGCGGATATTACCGGTGCGTATGTTGCGGGTATTATTCTGTGCTCCATTAATGATTCCGAATATATTGAAAGTAAAATTGATATTAACTCCTATATGCTGTTTGGTCCGATTTTCTTTGCAAGTATCGGATTGAAGACCAATATTGATAATATTACGGGAAGCATTCTTTTATTCTCTCTTGGCTTTGTAGTAGTTGGATTAATTGGAAAGATTATTGGATGCGGCCTGGTTGCCAAAGCATGTAAATTCAACTTTCCAGATTCTCTAAAGATTGGTGTCGGTATGATGACACGTGGTGAGGTAGCATTGATTGTTGCTCAGAAGGGATTGTCTGCAGGATTACTGGAGCCGGTATATTTTACTTCCGTTATTCTGTTGATTATTGTTTCCTCTATCGCAACACCGATTGTATTGAAATATCTGTATTCCAAGGATAAAGAGCCGGAAAAAGTTCAGGTATAAAAAATAAAAAAGCAGGGGCAGGTTATGAAAGAGAAAATTTTAGATGCCATGCAGCGTTCCATCGAAAGTGGAAGCTGTTCCGGCGCAAATGTATTGGTTATAAAAGATGGAGAAGAACAGGTTTATTGTGATTATGGATATCGGAACCTTGCAAATAAAACACCGATGAGCCGTGATACCATCTTCCGTCTGTATTCCCAGAGTAAACCGGTAACGGCTGCAGCTACGCTTTTACTTGTTTCAGAGGGAAAGATTGATCTGGCATCTGCCGTTGAAGATTATCTGCCGGAATTTAAGGATGGTCATGTGAATGAAAACGGAAAGAGACGTAATGTGTATCGCAAAATTACAGTACGTGATCTGTTAAATATGACATCGGGACTGGCTTATCCGGATATGACAACAGAAGGCGGCAGACAGAGTGATATGGTTTTTCGTGAGCTGGATGAAAGACTGTATACGGATCATCCGATGACTACCAGGGAATTTGCACAGAGGATGGGAAAGATTGATCTGTGCTTTGAACCGGGAGAAAAATTCATGTATGGAACTTCTGCTGATATTTTGGGTGCTTTAATTGAAGTAGTAAGTGGAGAAAGCTTTGGAACCTTCTTACAGAAAAATTTCTTTGATCCTCTGGAAATGACAGAAACCGGGTTTTATGTGCCGGAAAAGAATAGGGATCGTCTTGCCAGAGTATATGAAGAAACTCCGGATGGTCTTACAGAGGTAAAGACCAATCATCTCGGACTACGATATGAAAGAGAAATTGCCCCTTCCTTTGAATCCGGTGGAGCAGGGTTGTGTTCCACAGTAGATGATTACAGCAAGTTTGGTCAGATGCTCATGAATGAAGGTGTTTATCAGGGAAAGAGAATTATGCCTGCGCAGGCAGTACGTTTCATACGTCATGGCGGCCTTACCAGAGAACAGATGCCACAGCTTCATCAGGGCTGGGACTGGATGAGTGGTTATACATACGGAAATTTGATGCGTGTCTGTGAAAATGAAAGCGAGACGTCCGTCTTTTCTTCCAGGGGAGAGTATGGCTGGGACGGCTGGCTTGGAACCTTTTTTTCCAATGAACCGCAGCATGGTATTACACTGATCTTCGGCACACAGCAGATCGGTATTGGCCGTACCGGTGTGCTGGTTCGTGAGATTAAGAATATTGTGATGTCGGAGCTGGTATAGAAGAGAAAGGCTATCAGTTGACAAGAATGAGTATTTAATTTCTGATGTATTTTTGGTTCCTGTTTTATGTCAGAAATACATCAGAAAATTATTCAATCATTATCTTCCAGCATACGATATCCAACACCGAGTTCATTGATAATATAGCGCTTCTCGCCTGGTGTTACACCCATTTTTTTTCGTATGTTTTTCATGTTGACTTGTAGTTTTTTTATGCTTCCATAGTCTGAATATCCCCAGACTGCGTGAATGATTGCAGCATAGGTCATTACTTTTCCGGTATGAGTAGAAAGATAGGCCATAATATTGTATTCCGTCTGTGTAAGATCAATTTCATCTCTTCCAATAAAAACCTGTCTTTTATCATAGTCAATCAGCAAATCCTGAAACTTATATTTGCCGCTTCGTGTACTTGCGGTTCCTGCTCCCTGTCGATGACTGCGGAGAACGGCACGAATACGGGCAAGTAATTCATCTGTACCGAACGGCTTTGTAATATAATCATTTGCACCTAAATCCAATGCCTCGACCTTGTCCTTTTCATTGGAACGGGCAGATAGGACAATAATAGGAATCGTATCCGATTTCCGAACATTCTGAATTAAGTCCAGACCATCCCGATCCGGGAGACCCAGATCCAGAATAATAAGATCCGGGTGATGTGAGGAATACATCATCATTCCAAGCGTATAGGTTTCCGCACAGATCACCTGATAGTCACTGGTTTCCAGATTTGTTTTAATAAAGTTGCGAATGCCGGCTTCATCTTCTACAATCAGAATCTTGTATTTATTATTGCTCATTGTCACACCCTCTTTCCAGGGAAAAGCGGAATACAGAACCGCCATTTATTTTGTTTTCTGCTGTGATCTCGCTGCCATGTGCTCTGATGATAGCGACACATACAGATAATCCGATACCCATATTATTGCGAGTCCCGTCCACTGGTACATCAGTTTTTTCATAGCATCCGGTGAAAATTTTGTTGAGTGCTTCCTTTGGAATACCGCAGCCATTATCAGCAACCTCAAAAACTGCCTTGTCCTCTGTGATGGAAACAGATAATATTAACTCCGTCATGCCCTTTGCATGAAATACGGCATTTTCAAGAAGATTCAGCAATACCTGCTCGATCAGAATGAAATCCATCGGAATATCTACAAAATCATCTGGTATTCTGGTGATCACCTTTTGATTTGGGTGCTTCTTTGAGAACTTCATCAGAACCGAATCAATCAGCTCATCCAGAACGATTGATGTTTTAATAATCTTAACCTTTGCATCGTCAATTCTTGTTACAGACAGCAGATTTTCGACCATACGGATCAGCCATTCGCTATCTTCCTGAATTTCACCCAGTAGCTTTAGCTGCTGTTCTTTTGTCAGTGTATCATATTTGGAAATAAGAGTAGAAGTTGAACCATATATTGAAGTGAGGGGTGTACGAAGATCATGGGAGATCGCTCGCAGCAGGTTTCCACGCATCCGTTCTTTTTCACTCTCTGCATATAATTTCTCCTGTTCACGTACCCGGAGCATTTCCTGTTCTCTGATCCGGATGTTTAGTGTACTGGTAGAAACAGCAACAATCAGCATAATAATAGCAGATAAGATGCTTTCTTCCACAAAAAAATCAAAAGCATAGTAAGGATAGGTGAATGCAAAATTCACGGCAAATACGCTGACAATAGCTGAAACAATGCCATAGTAATATCCATGCGTTTTCAGTGAGATCAGGAAAACACCGAATACAAAAATCATGGGAACAAGCGTCTGTGTTATAAAGATTTTCTGAATCAGGAGATTGACTGTAAAGGCACAGCAAAAGACAATAACCGAAAACAGAATATCCTTTTGTCGTTGGGGAATCTTCATGACAGTCTCTCCAAAGGTAATTTTAACAAAATTAGTAACTATTCAGAACCAATTACCAAAATTATTATATCCCATAAGAAGAAGTGCATCAACCTTCTAACAGGAGGATCACAGGCAACATTTATTTCTTTACCGAATCTACACCACGGAAATGCTATGATTGATAAAAATGTATGAAGAAAAGGAGGAAGCTTTCGTGGAATATGACAGTAGTGACGATACCGATAACTACTCTTATATGACTTGTTTGTATATGGCATATCTACATCCTTTACTGTGATATAGGATATAGGTATGTTTTTTTTGCATGAAACGATAATATGAACAGGATATAAAGGAGTTTTGTATGAATTATTTTGAAAGTATTTTTGCAATGGTAATCTGCATTACCATGTCCGCTTATTTCAGTGCTACAGAAACGGCATTTTCATCCCTGAATAAAACCCGTCTAAAGGTTCTGGCAGATAATGGAAACAAAAGGGCAGTACTGGCTCTTAAGCTGTCGGGCGACTATGACAGATTGATTTCTACTATTCTGATTGGAAACAATATTGTGAATATTATGATTGCGTCCATTGGTACGCTTCTGTTTGTTGGAATTTATGGTGATATTGGTGCAACAATCTCTACAGTTGTTGTAACAATCGTTGTTCTGATTTTTGGTGAAATTACTCCCAAGAGTATTGCAAAAGATACACCGGAGCGTTTTGCCTTGTTCAGCGCACCATTTATTCATTTCTGGATTTTAATCATGACACCGTTGAATTTTCTTTTTTCCAAGTGGAAGAAGTTTGTTTCCCGCTTCTTCAAGACAGATGACAATACAAAAATGTCACACGAGGAATTGCTTCTTTTTATGGATGATATGGAACAGGATGGTGGTATTGACAAAAATGAGAGTGAGCTTTTAAGAAATGCCCTGGAATTCCGTGAATTGACTGCTACTGAAATTCTGACACACAGGGTTGAACTGGAAGCCGTAGACATCAATGAGAGTCATGAGAAAATTGCAAGAGCATTTTCGCAGTCCCGTTTTTCCCGTCTGCTGGTCTACCGGAATACCATTGATCAGATTGTCGGCGTTCTGCATCAGAAGGACTTCTATATTAATGGGCAGATGACAGATCAACCCATTGCGGAAATTATGACGGAACCTTTGTTTGTCTATCAGCATACAAAAATCAGGGATATTTTGAAGCTGTTCCAGCATCACAAGTCTCATATTGCAGTTGTTGTGGATGATTTTGGAGGGACTCTTGGTATTGTTACGATGGAGGATATTCTGGAAGAGCTGGTTGGTGAAATATGGGATGAGCATGATGAGGTGGAAGAAAAATTTGTAAAACTGGGAGAAAATTTGTATCGAGTTGACTGTTCCGTCAATCTGGAAGATTTTATGGAGTTCTTTGATATTAAGCTGGAGTCTGACAGTATTTCTGTGGGTGGCTGGGTCATGGAGCAGCTAAACAGAGTCCCTGTTAAGGGTGAATCTTTTCATGTACAGCATCTGGAAATTACAGTTTCTGATCTGAATGTACATAGAGTGTCTTTCATTACAGTCAAGCAATGTGATATGACTTTGGAATGCGTACAGTAAGCGTTGGCAATTAAAAGTGCTGCTAAAGTGCTTTTACAACTAAAATTAAGAACCACAATAACAGGACGGAGGAAATATGACAAAAAAAGAACAGGGTATTGACAGCAATCAAAACGATAGTACCGCAGCACAGGAGATCAGAGCAATCGACAAAAAGATTATCCGGTATATTATTCGCATATTGTTGTTGGTAATTTTATTTATATGGGCTTTAATGAATCTTGATGCTGTAATAAAATCTTTTGGAAAAGTGCTTTCATTATTTTCTCCTTTTCTTATCGGTGGCGCTATGGCATTTCTGATCAATATTGTTCTTAATCCACTTGAACGCTGCTGGAAGGAAGTGTTCAAAAAGGCTCCTGCAAAGCTGACCAGACCTGTTTGTCTTACATTGAGTACCCTTTTGGTGTTTGGGATTTTGTTTGCGGTAGTATTTATGATGATTCCGAGCTTGAGGGAATCTGCAGACGAGTTTATCCGGAATTTTCCATTTTATGTTAAAGAAATCGAGCATTGGTGGGCGGATACTATTTACTTTGCAGCAAAGTACAACATTATTTTACCGGAATATGCTATCAACTCTGATCTGTTGATTGAAAAAATTGCATCCTTTATTAACAATGAAAGTAGTGGGATTATTACGGTAACATGGGGCGCGGCAACATCTGTCTTTTCGTTTTTGGTTGATGTGCTTTTAGGGTTTGTCTTTGCTTTGTATTTGCTTGTAAAAAAAGAAGTTGTTGTTGTACACCTGAAAAAGATTGTTGTTGCAGTTTTTCCACATAAGACGGCACAACGTTTTTTAAGTATTGCTTCATTGATTAATCAGACTTTCATAAACTTTGTTAGTGGACAGCTTACTGAAGCTATAATTATTGGTATTTTGTGTTTTTTGGGAATGCTGATTTTCAGAATTCCCTATGCTGGTGCAGTTTCCGTATTTATTACTGTTACTGCACTGGTGCCAATCTTTGGTGCATGGCTTGGTGGCGGACTTGGTGCACTTTTGATCCTGTTGGCAGAACCCATCAAAGCTGTATGGTTTATTATTTACCTGTTAATTTTACAACAGGTAGAGGGCAATCTGATTTATCCAAAAGTTGTTGGAAAATCTGTCGGTCTACCTGGCTTACTTGTATTAATGGCTGTAACAATTGGCGGTGAGGCATTTGGAATTTTGGGAATGCTTTTCAGTGTTCCGGTCTGTGCAGTGCTCTATAGTCTTTATCAGGAGTTTATGAAGAAATCAAATATTCAAGGCTGATTTAATTGCAAATATTTTTTATTTCACCTGAATTGGAATAAGATATAAAATTATAAATTTATAAAAATATTAAAAAGGGGTTTACAAAATGGGTGAAATAAGATATACTAACAACAGTTAGTTAACACTAACTAAAAAGAATCCTACAAGCCACTGGATGGCTTTTCTTTTAAAAATATGGTTAGTTAATTCTAACTAAGAAAGGAGGAGGTGGTTTGAGCAGAGAAACATGGGAAATTGTGCAGGAGAGTGGAATTAAAAATGTTGAGATCCAGCTTGCACTTCAATGTGCGCCTCTGATTGCAGGATTAAAAATATCGAATCTGTTTCAGATATCCATAGAGGACTACATACAGGTTTTAAAGATCTTAAAAAACAGCAGGATTATGATTTATCCTCTTGGGGTAAAAGGAAATACGATTGCGTTGCTTTTATACCGGAAGAGATCACTTGAAGGATATCTCGATCAGGAAAAAGTAAAAGAATTGTTAAAAGATTTTGGATATTCATGTACTTCGCTAAAGGAGATTTTAGTAACCTTCCGGAAGCATTATCAGGAGTATCTTCAAAAGAAACGTCCCTTTCCACATGAAATTGGATTTCTGCTTGGTTATCCACCAGAGGATGTGGAAGGCTTTATCCGCAACAACGGACAGAAGTTCTTATGTGTAGGGGAATGGAAGGTATATGAAAATTCAAAGGCAAAGCAGAAGCTTTTCCAAAAATATGACTATACCAGGGAAAACCTGATACAGCTCCTGTCATGTGGAATCCGTATGGATCAGATCGTGAGTATTATGGGTGTATAAATGATTTGAGGATCCGGTTAAGAATGATATGGTTCATGGAGTGAAATGCATGGTAGATCAGAAGAGCCTGCATTTATATAAAAAGAAAGGAATCAGAATTATGGATAAGATATATGTAATTTTTTGGACACAGGGTGGAAATACTCAGGCAATGGCAGAAGCTGTTGCAGAAGGAATCCGCGAAGGCGGTAAGGAAGCGGAAGTAATTTATGTAGGAAGCGTCAGCGCTGATGTTTTAAAGGATCAGCCGGTATTTGCATTAGGATGTCCTGCAATGGGAGCTGAGGTTTTAGAGGAAAGTGAAATGGAGCCCTTTGTTGCTGAGGTTGAAACCTTCGCATCAGGAAAGAAAATTGGTTTGTTTGGCTCCTATGGATGGGGTGATGGTGAATGGATGCGTGACTGGGTAGACCGTATGAACGGCGCCGGTGCAACCGTTGTTGGCGGCGAAGGCGTGATCTGCCAGGAAGCTCCGGATGATGAAGCAGTAAATAACTGCAAGGTACTTGGCAAACAGCTTGCCGCATTATAAATTAGTCATATTCGTAACTGTTCAATACCTTCACAGTTACGATGCAAAATCCATTCCAAATCGGCTTCGCCGATGGGATTTTGCATTACTGAATCATTATCTTAGGTCTTTGCAGTAAATGCTTCGACCTGTACTAAATAGTTGCTCATATTCTTAATACTCTTAATAAAATCATAAACCTAAGAAAATCGGATACCTGATGATTCAGGTATCCGGTTTTCGTTGCCGATACAGCTCCTTTAATCTTTCGTTTTTCATTTTCGGATGCATATCTGGCAATATCCAGGCGATACAGATCCAGAATACTTCTCTGATTCAGAATTACTTTTGCAATATCATGTGTATCAACATAAATCTGTACATCTTGTGGCATTCCGCCTACTACCAGATAACTGTAAAAGAGCTTACACAAGGTTTCATGTACTGATTCTGATACTTTTTCTTTATGTTCATAACATTCCCTGAGATAGAAAATGGTTTGTTCCTGTACTCCGTTTGCCCATAAATATTCTTCAAAATCAAGAGGATACATCGAAAGCATTTGTTCAAAGCCCACAGGATAGGATTTGATATCCTTGTATTTTACTCCAAGTAATGATCCGGATTCTATATAGTCGAATCTTCCATCTTCGACCAGAAATTTAATCGCAGAACGTATTTCCGGACATTCCTGTATTTCATCAAATAAAATCAGATGATTTTAGAAGTAAATTGTAACATTATTCGTAACATTTTTCCTCACTTTTTCATGGTGCTCTATTACGAAAAAAACCGTTAATGGGAATATAAAGAATTTCCAGTGCATCTAATATATTGTATTTCTGAATAAAACTATATGAAAATATTGACAAGAATGCTTAAAACCATTAAAATGAGTGCAAAATAAAAATAATAACACTTATTTTGATGGTTTTCTTTTGGAGGGACACATGAAAGAAAAAATATTTGCAATACCTGAGTATACAACTGCAGAGGATATTAAGGATTTACGTAAGCGTTTGAAGTTGACACAGAAGGAATTTGCAGAGTTGATTTGTTGTGGAAAATCAACGGTAGAGCGTTGGGAAACCAGTAAGGAGGTTATAAAAGGTCCGGTGGTTTTACTGCTTCAGATGCTGGAACAATATCCGGATTATCCAAAGCAGCTACAGATTCCTTCAAGAGAGTATCCACTCAGACTCTGGTATATGTATCAGCACAAGCCCTGTACACTGATTGATGTAAATGAAATGGAACAAAAAGTTCATATTATTAATTATACCGATAATCTCATGTTCAGGGCATTTGGAAAGGTAGAGAATCCGGATTACAAAATGTATGAAGAATTTTTGGAATCCAGATGTTTTCCGGCTAACAGGGATAAAATGAAACTGATATTAAAAGATCTGGATCTTCCATTTTATGATCCTCTGATGATTATAGAAAAGACGGCAGGAAAAATGGCAGAGGATGATTTTTGGATACGGATAGAACGTTAGATGAGGAAATGATATGGTAGAGCTTTTTGAGCAGGACGAAAGACAAAATAACAGACAGTCTTCCAAAGGGAATCAGTTAAAATGGAAGAATAATGGAATATGGTATAAGGCAGATTATACCGGATATGAGGGACTTGCAGAATATATGATATCGCATCTCCTGTTAAAGTCATCCTTACGGCAGGATGAGTTTGTTTTATATGAACCTGAACAGATCAGATATAAGGACGCTGTTTATTCTGGTGTGAAAAGCAAAGATTTTCTGGAAAAAGACTGGCAGTTGATTACACTGGAAAGATTATTTAAGACTTTTTTCGGACAGAGTCTTTATCAGTCCATTTTTAAAATTTCAGATCCTGAGAAAAGATTGTTCTTTCTTGTGGAACAAGTAGAGCGTGTTACAAACCTTTCAGACTTTGGTGTATATATGAATAAATTGTTTACTATAGATGCTTTTTTCCTGAATGAAGATAGGCATACCCATAATATTGCTATCCTGATGAATAAAGACGGAAGATTTGCCTATAGTCCGATTTTTGACAATGGAGCAGGGTTGTTAGCGGATACATCATTAGATTATCCGTTGGGGAAAGATGTATATCTTCAGGTAAAAGAAGTCCGGGCGAAAACAATCAGTGCGGATTTTGATGAGCAGCTTGATCTGTCAGAAAAGCTATATGGAAATCATTTGAAGTTTCATTTTCATACAAAGGATGTAAGTGATCTGCTTGATGGAATCAGTATATATTCTCAGGAAGAGAAAGACCGGGTAAGGGATATTCTTCTTTCCCAGATGAAGAAGTATGCGTATTTATTTGATGAGAAATAGCCGCTATTATAACAAAATAGTAGCGGCCGCTTCAAGGACAGAAGATGTGACTTCTGACTCTCATATCGTAGTATATAAAGAAGATAGTTTAAGGATCTGCCTACTCAACCCGCAGCATCCGGTAGCCGATGCCGATATGCGTTTGTATGTATTGCTGTCCATCTTTCCCTTTTTCTAATTTTTTTCGTAGAGTTGCCATGAATACCCGCAGAGAAGCAATATCGTTTTCCCAACTGCTGCCCCAAATCTGTTGTGTAATATAGGTGTGGGTCAGAACCTTGCCCACATTTTTGGAAAGCAGGCACAGCAGCTTATATTCGATGGGAGTCAGGTGCAGCTCTGTGTCATCAAGATAGGCGCAGCCAGCTGCATAGTCAATTTTTAATGCGCCGTTTGTAAAAACGGAAGATTCCTGTGTCACATCGGTCTTCATCAGTGCCAGTCTTCGCTGCGTCACCCGCAGCCGTGCCAACAGTTCATCTACAGAGAATGGCTTGGTGAGATAATCGTCCGCTCCGGCATCCAGTGCTTCAATTTTATCAGAATCCTCTGTTCGGGCGCTGATGACAATAATCGGCATATTTGACCACGACCGGATTTTTCGAATAATTTTCACGCCGTCCATATCAGGAAGTCCCAGATCAAGCAGCACAATATCCGGGTTGTGTGACAACGTCTCCATCACAGCGCTCGTACCGTTTTGTGTTGAAAGATACCTGTATTCATGGGTTTTTAACGTCGTTGTGATCAGATTGCGTACCGGAGTATCATCTTCTACAACAAGGACAAGTGGTTTATTCATTCAGGTTCACCTCACTAAGTGGTATTGTAAAGGAAAAAATGCAGCCATGCGGAGTATTGTCTTTCAGTGTCAGTTCGCCATGATGTGCATAAATAATGGTCTGACAGAGGGTAAGTCCAAGCCCAAGACTGCGGCGGCTGTCACCAATCAGATTGCTCCCGGTAAAAAACATTTCAAAAACGTGTTTTTTTATCTCATCAGGGATACCTGAGCCGTTGTCGATGACACGGATCTCAGCCATATTTTCCTGATGTATTGCCGTGATCCGAATGACAGAGTCCGCAGGGGTATATTTAATGGCATTGTTTACCAGATTGATAATAACCTGCATGATGAGTCCTGCGTCCACCCGTACCAACAGTGGTGTATCTCCGCAATCCGCCATAATGTGATGTTCTGCTGATCTTCGATCGATATGCCGGAGTGCTTCCGATACAATGTCGTCTACGACCTGATCAGAAAGGTGCAGTTTTACGCTGCCGTCCGCAATTTTCGTAATGGAAAGCAAGTTCTCAACAAGTCCAATCAGCCATTGCGCATCATCATAAATATCCGTAAAAATCTGTTTCCGCGTTTGATCATCCAACACGGCATAGCTGTGCAGCAATGTATCGGCGTTGCCGGAAATGGAGGTCAGAGGAGTTCGCAGATCGTGAGAAATGGAACGCAGGAGATTGGCACGAAGCTGCTCGTTCTTTGCAAGGACGGCAGTTTCTTCCTTTTCTCTGGCATTACGCAGGCTTTCTAACGTCAGGGCACACTCTCCGAGGATGGAAAACAGAATACTGGATGTAAATGCATCCGGCTGTGTTTTTTTCTCCATCGGAATCCCGACAACACCGTAAGCCTGCTGACCGGTACGGATAGCAAGATACAGTCGTTTTGCCTTTGGAAATGTTTCTGTCGTTGCTCCGGCGCGCTTCCGGTTTTGCCAGACCCAGTGAATTACATCCTGTTCCTGATCATCAGCCGGAGCAGGATGTGGACAGCTTCCATCTGTCGGATAAAGAATACCTGTGGAGAGTGCATCACCCTGCACAGGATAAACCAGAATGTCCCGTTGCATGAGTTTTTGTATCTGCATTGCGGTCATCTGATAAACCTCCTCCGGTGCTTCTGCCTTTTGGAGCTTCCTGTTCATATCAAAAAGAAGCTTTGTGCGATAGGCGTCCCGTGCAGATAGTAGTGCATGGGCTTTGAGCTTTGTGGCAAGTGTGCCGGTCAAAAGTGCTGCTGCAAACATAACGGCGAAGGTTATGGGATATTTGCTTCCATATGCACCCAAAGACAAACGTGGTTCTGTTAAAAAAAAGTTGAACAGAATGACACTTAAAAAGGCGCATAGTATACCACAGGTATATCCACTGGTAAAAGAGGCAGTCAAAAGCACGCCCAGCAGGTAAACCATGATGATGTTGGCACTTGCAAGGTCAAGTTTCAAAAACAGCCATCCGATGATCGTTGCAGCTGCCAGAATACCAAGTGTCAGGAGAAGCTCCCGGGCGGTCGGGAGTACAGGACGAATGGTGGAAAGTCGCTTTCCGCGATAGCTTTTGTAGACTTCAGCATCCGGAATGATATGAATGTCAACCTCCGGCGCCAGTGCGATGAGCCGCTCCGTCAGTGTTGGCTCACTCCAGAAATGCTGCCGTTGTATGCCGCTTCGTCCGATTACAATTTTGGTTACATCGGAGAGCCGTGCATATTCTGCAATTTGTGTAGGTACATCTTCCCCATGTGTTGTGACGATCTCTGCGCCGAGCTGCTTTGCAAGATACATATTAGCCTGCAATCGAACAGTATCTTCTGCATTCATGGCAGCGTATCCGGGTGTCTGCACATAAAGTGCCGTAAAACTTCCACAAAACGCCTGTGCCATGTTGCCAGCCATTCGCACAATACGTTCATTGGATGGAGAAGGAGATAAACACACCAGAATATGTTCTCTTTCTGTTTTGTTTACTATGTTCTGCACATCCTCACCGCCTTTAATATTAATAACTATTCTGAATAATTACTGATATTATAGCATCAATATATGATGGTTTCTACCTGACAGGATTGAATTCGGTTTTGATTTTTTATCTTACTATCCGTTCAGATTCGAAAGCATTTTTGTAGTGCCTTGTATTCGCCCAGTACCAGAATGGAACCATCTCCGGATAATATTGTATCAGGCGTGACGGAAACGTCCGTTTTCCCTGCGTGTTTGATGCCGAGAATACTGATCCCAAACTTTCTGCGGATATCCAGATCACCAATACTTTTACCAATCCAGCCTTCCGGCACTCCTACTTCAAAAATAGCATGCTGTTCGTCAATTTCTATATAATCGAAAATATGGTCAGCAGTGTACCGGATAGCAGCCCACTTTGCAACCTGCTTTTCCGGGTAGACCACGTGGTCGGCTCCGTTTCGAAGCAGAAACTTTGCCTGTACATCCCGTTCGGCGCGTGACACTACACATTTTGCTCCAAGCTCCTTCAGCAGTGATGTTGTTTCAAGCGAGTTCTGAAAGCTTCCTCCAATGGTTACAATGCAAACGTCATAATTTCCGATGCCAAGAGAACGAAGAAAGTCTGCATTTGTACTATCGCCAATCTGTGCATTGGTGACAAATGGCAATACATCATTAATCCGGTCTTCACTTGTATCGACTGCCATAACCTGATGACCCAGTTGGGAAAGCTGTATGGCTATATGTCGTCCGAAGCGGCCTGCTCCGATTAGTAGAATATTTTTCATAAAATAAAACCCTCCTTATTTATCCGACTGTAATTTTTTCCTGGGGCAGTTTTGCATTTCCAGCCTTTTTGCCGGAGAGCGTGGCGTAAATAAGTGTTAGACCGCCGACTCTGCCAAGATACATGAGTATGATCAGTACTATTTGTGAAGGAATATGCAGCTGTGGTGTAATCCCTAACGTCAGCCCGACCGTTCCGACTGCTGATGATGTTTCATAGAGGCAGTCGGATAACGGAAGATGCTCATATACACTGATAAAAATGCCTCCTCCAAAGAACAGCGTAAGATACATTGTCAGAATGGTCGAAGCGGTTTTGACAGTATTGCAATCAATCCTGCGTTTGAAAAACTGGGCATTATCGCGTTGACGAAAGGTTGCGACAGCATTGGCAAGCAGAACCCCCAGCGTTGTTGTCTTCATTCCGCCTGCGGTAGAACCGGGAGCGCCGCCAATAAGCATCAGAAGAATCATTATGCCCTTCGATGCACTTGACATTGCAGATAGAGCTACTGTGTTAAAGCCCGCCGTCCTTGTAGTGACAGACTGGAAAAAGGATACCAGAAGCTGCGTTCCTGTTGGAAGCGCAGAAAAGTCCTCAAAAAAGAAAAATGCAGCAGGCACAACAATAAGGAAGCCCGTTATGGCAAGGATTACCTTGCTCTGTACCCGATAGCGATGAAAATGCCACTTGTGTTCGCAGATATCATCCCAGGTCAGAAAACCAATGCCGCCGATCACGATCAGTAGCATAATTGTGATATTGATGATCGGACTGCCTGTATAACCGGTGAGGGAAGGATAGAGATTGTTTTCTGTTCCAAGAATGTCAAACCCGGCATTACAAAATGCAGATATGGAATGAAACACTGCCATCCAGATACCCCGCCATCCATAGTCCCGGCAGAATACCGGAAGCATGGCTGCTGCACCAAGCAGCTCAATTAAAAATGTACCTCGAAGGATAAACTGCGTCAGCCGGACAACTCCGCCAACCTTTGGAGCGGAAATTGCGTCCTGCATGGTGCTGCGCTGCATCAGAGAGATTTTTCGTCCGGACAGCAATGTGAACGATGCTGCAACTGTTACAACGCCAAGTCCTCCGATCTGTATCAGTGCAAGAATGACAGCCTGGCCGAAGCCTGACCAATAGCTTCCGGTATCCTGCACCACAAGTCCGGTGACGCAGACGGCAGAGGTCGCAGTAAACAGCGTTTCGTTGAATGGAGTTATGCATCCCTCTGTTGTGGAGACCGGTAGCATCAGCAACAATGCTCCCAGCAAAATGACTCCGACAAAACCTGATATGATAATTTGGAAAGACGAAAGGCGGTGCTTTTGGTGAATGATTTCTTCCGGCATAAAGTCAGCTCCTTATCTACTATGATAGCTAAGTGGTTTTATTATACATTATACAGCCGGAAATTTTAAGAGCAGATAAGAAATATTTGCGGCATATTAAGATTAGATAAAGATGTGCTGATTTGTGAAAAAATTGAATTCATGTAAGAGATGCACTATTATAATAGTATATAATTTCCAAAAGTGAATATGAAATCAAGTTATTCAACATTAATCACAACATATGGGGTCAGGGATCATGGAGCAAAAGCAGTTGAAATATTCGAAGTTAATGGAAGATTTAAGGGAGAAGATGGTGTCGGGAGAAATCCAGGCAGGAGACAGGCTTCCTTCGGAAAATGAATTATCGGCTCAGTATCAGGTCAGCAGACAGACGGTGCGCAAGGCTCTTTCGGTGCTTCAGAATGAAGGCTATATTTACGCGGAGCATGGGAGAGGAACCTTCTGTTCCGAGCGGGTCTTACATACGGGACATTCCCATAATATTGCCGTAGTTACCACGTATCTGTCGGATTATATTTTCCCGCGTGTAATCGGTGGAATCGATAAGGTACTGACGGAGCAGGGCTACAGCATCATTCTGAAGAACACAAGGAATTCCAGAAGCCAGGAGGCAAGATGCTTAGAAGAGCTTCTTCAGAAGGACATTGACGGAATTATTATCGAGCCGAGCAAAAGTCAGATTTATTGTAAGCACACCCACCTGTATGAAAAGCTGGAAGAGTATGGTATTCCTTACGTGTTTATCCAGGGCTGCTTTGCAACGATGAAGGAGAAGCCAAGGGTGCTTATGGATGATGCGATGGGTGGTTATCTTATTACGAAGTATCTGATCGATACTGGGCATAAGTCGATCATTGGTGTGTTTAAGTCGGATGATATTCAGGGGCAGAATCGACATAAGGGATATGTAAAGGCACTGCAGGAAGCGGGAATTCCCTATGAACCGGATCACGTGATCTGGTTTTATACGGAGGATCGTGCCATTCATCCGTATGAGGCAGTGAAGCAGATGGCAGAAAGCGGAGTTCCGATGGATGGGGTTGTCTGTTATAATGACCAGATTGCCATGAAGGTGATTCAGGGTCTTACTGCTGCCGGGAAAAAGGTTCCTTCCGATGTATCCGTAACCGGATATGACAATTCCTACATAGCGAACAATGGGGGACTGCAGCTGACGACTATTGTTCATCCTCAGGAAAAACTGGGAGAAATGGCAGCAGAGCTGCTGCTTAAGCTGATTCATTGTGAGGAGCACAGAAACAGGCTGCCTGAGGATCCGTCAAAAGAAAAGATGAAAGAGCCGGTCTGCACAGATATTCTGATTGCACCGGAGCTGGTTATCGGAAATTCCTGTATCGTGAGGGATCCAATAGAAAAAAGCATGTCCTGAATCAGAATGGTATCTTTTTCAGGACATGCTTTGTGCTTCTGATTTATTTGGTAAGACGGATTACATTCCAGCTGTGCTTTCCAAGAACGGTATGCATTTTGCCGTTCTCAAGCTTCGTAGCATCGGAATGCGTCGGGGCAACGTGATCCGGATCCGCTTCAGTGTTGACTGCTTTCATATCGTCGTTGGTCAGTACGATATGCTCAGCCGGACGGTATCCCTCGAACTGACGCAGATCACAGGAAACCTCCATATCCTCATCCAGGCTCTTGTTAACCGCAAAAATGGTCAGTGTGTCATGCTCTTCATCCCAGATGCAGACAGAGTCAAGGTATGGGGCATCGCCATAGGTTTTACTTTCATAAACGGGAGTCAGAACCTGTGTGTTTAACACGGTTCCACGGCCGTATACACTTGCGTGCATATATGGATAAAAGATGGTCTGACGCCATGCGCCGGTGTCGGATGTCATGATTGGGGCGATGACATTGACAAGCTGTGCCAGACATGCAATTTTAACACGGTCAGCGTGGCGCAGGAGTGTGATCAGTAAGCTTCCGACAAGCAGTGCATCCTCGAAGTTGTAGACATCTTCCAGCTGATGCGGTGCACGAACCCATTTTTCAAGCTTCTTATCCTGCTCATTGCTGTGATACCATACATTCCACTCATCGAAGGAAAGGTTGATCTGCTTCTTACCATGTTTTTTAGCTTTGACCGCATCACAGATAGCAACGACACCTGAAATGAAGTCATCCATACCCTTGGAGCTTGCCAGAAAATCAACCGTGTCGTCAGCAGCATTTCCATAATACTGATGCAGGGAGAGATAATCCACCTCGTCATAGCATTCGTCCAGAATCGTATATTCCCAGGAGCCGAAGGTCGGCATGGTAAGACCGGAGCTTCCACAGGCAACAGTCTCGATGGTCGGATCCATAAATTTCATCAGACGGGAAGTTTCTGCAGCGATACGGCCGTATTCGGAAGCAGTCTTGTGACCCATCTGCCACGGTCCGTCCATCTCGTTACCAAGGCACCAGAGCTTGATGTTGTGAGGCTCTTTATAGCCGTGGGACTTTCTCAGATCACTGTAGTAGGTGCCCTCTTTGAAATTACAATATTCCAGAACATTTTTGGCGTCCTCCGGTCCACGGGTTCCGAGGTTGACAGCCATCATGATATCACTGCCGGCTTTTTTGGACCAGTCGGCAAATTCGTTCAGGCCAAACTCGTTTGTCTCAATGACGCCCCAGGCAAGCTCCGGTTTTGCAGGCCGCTTGTCTTTCGGCCCCACACTGTCTTCCCAGTGATAGCCGGAGACAAAATTTCCACCCGGATAACGGACGATTGGTACCTGAAGCTCTCTGACGAGAGCCAGCGTATCCTTGCGCAAGCCCTGCTCATCGGAAAGTGCGCTTCCCTCCTGATAAATTCCTTCATAAACGGCACGGCCGAGGTGTTCGATAAAGGAACCGAAGATTCGTTTGTCAACTTTTCCGGTCAGAAAGTATTTGTCAATGATAATCTCTGCTTTTTTCATATTTTAAAATTCTCCTTTCAGATAATGTCTTTTTATGGTTTTGATTTTAACAGGAAGGAGAAAAAAACCTAGAGATTTTTATCCGATAGAATTGACTTTTCTTCCGGCCTTGCGATAGAATGGGAAAAAAGGAGAAGAGGATGGATTTTTCGATTCATATTTGTGAATATAACAGATCCAATGCAGATTACGATATTATTTACCGTCCGGAGGGCAGCGGAGATTATCTTTTTCTGCTGTTTAAAACGCCAATGCGGGTGTATGTGGGAAAGCAGTTTTCCATCACACAGGAAAATGCCTGTATTTTTTACACACCCGGTCATGAGCAGCATTATCAGGCGGTACAGAAATTCCGCAACAGCTACGTGCATTTCTGGTGCAATGAGGATTTGGGAGCGAGGTACGGAATTGTGCCGAACATGATTTTTTATCCGCAGAATACGGAAGAAATTGATGAATATATCCGTTGTCTGCAGTGGGAATATATTACAAAAGATCCTTATGCGGCGGAATATGAGGAGACACTGGTCCGTCAGATGCTGATTACAGCATCACGTGGTATGTTGCTGCATAGGAAAGCAGCCGCAGAGCCGGAGGGATTATACCGTGAGTTTCAGGAGCTGCGCCTTGCCATGCTGAGCCACTATGAAAAGGAATGGACCATGGAAAAGCTTTGCGAGAGAGCCAATATGGAAAAAAGCCAGTTTTATTCCTATTATAAAAAGTTTTTCAGCAGCACACCGCATAATGATCTGATAGAGGTGCGCCTCGATAAGGCGAAAAACCTTCTCACGAACCAGGCGCTCTCCATTAGTCAGACTGCTGAGCTTTGCGGCTTTTCCAATCTGTCGCACTTCAGCCGCTATTTCAAAAAGCACTGCGGCTGTTCGCCGAAGGAATGGCGTCTTGGTTCTCAGCAAAACAACGGGAATTATGGGAGTAGAACCGACAGCAGTAATTATCCAGAGGGGGGAGAATCATGATTAAGGTTTTTCTGGTAGAGGATGAGTATGTCATCCGTGAGGGAATCAAGAAGAATATTGACTGGCAGGCACATGGATATGAATTCTGCGGAGAAGCAGGAGATGGAGAGCTTGCTTTTCCGATGATTCAGGAAATACGGCCGGATATTGTGATTACCGATATCCGCATGCCATTTATGGACGGACTGGCCTTGAGCAGGTTGATCAAAAAGGAATTTCCGGAAACAGAAATTATTATTTTAAGCGGATATGAAGAATTTGAGTATGCCAAAGAAGGAATTAAAATCGGTGTAGCCCAGTATCTTCTGAAACCGATCAGCGGAGATGCCCTGATTAAGGAAATTGACCTGGTGGCGGCATCCATTGTAGAGCGGAAGCAGAAGGAACGGATCCGGGAACGTTACTTTAAACAGAGTATGGACCGTGAATCGGAGAAGGATAACCTCAATATCCAGGAGCTGGATTACAAGCAGTTTGAGAAAAGTAAGCTGCAGGAGTTTATGAAGGTCGGATGCAAGGAGGAGGTTCCTTACTTTATTGACGAGATGTTTCAAAAGCTGGATCATAGTGCCGTGAAATCCAGAATCTTCCGGCAGTACATTGTGATGGATGCCTATTTTTGTGTTGCAGAATTTGTGGAAGAGATCGGTTTGTCGAGGGATGAAGTGGAACCGATGGATGTTGCTTCGGATGTATTGTCAAGTATCGAATATTCCAAGGAGTATATTGTCCGTATTATTCAAAAAGCAATTGATGAACGGGATCAGGTATCCGGAAATAAATATAAGAGTCTGATGGACGATGTGAAGGCATATATTGAAGCCCATTATGTGGAAGAGGATCTTAGCTTAAATCAGCTTGCTGCACATGTGAACTTTTCACCCAATCATTTCAGTATGATTTTCAGTCAGCAGACCGGACAGCCATTTATTAAATATCTGACCGATTTTCGTATGAATAAGGCTAAAGAGCTCCTTCGCTGTACCGGCAAAAAGAGCAGCGAGATCGGACTGGAGGTCGGATATAAAGATCCGCATTATTTCTCAGCCCTGTTCCGTAAAACGCAGGGAATGACACCGACACAATACCGGGAAGGAAAAGCATGAATAAGAAATTGAAAAATGCAGCGAAGGATTTTTACGACCGTTCTTCCCTGACAAGTAAAATACGATATTCTTATCTGGTGATCCTGATTCCTATTTTTTTGTTTCTGCTCTTTTGCTTTTATAATCTCTGGGCAGCGAACTACCGGTATCAGGATATGATTAACTCTACCGTAGCAGCCAGTGAGTTTACGCTTGATTTTAAAAAGGATTTTGACTATGAGACCTATCTTCTGATTGTAGGAAACAAGACAGTAGAAGAATCAGAACTCCGGGATATGCTTACCAATGCGAACCGGATCATTACCGGATTGGAGCAGATTACGGATTCTAAAGACAATCTTGCCAGATTAAAGAGTATTAAGAAGTATCTGAATAATCTCGATACCTATGTGGATCGTATTGAACAGAATATCCGGGCAGGAAACCGTTATGAGGACAATATGGAAATCTGGGAAAATGATATTCAGATTGTAACGACACTCGTGCGCGAAACGATTTTTCAGTATATTTATTATGAAATAAAGGGAATTCAGGAATCCCATGCGGAATACCAGAGCTTTTTTGTTTCCATGATTGAAATTTCCGTCATTGCCTTTGTTGCGGTTTTGCTGTTGATTGTATTTATTTCCCACTATATTCCTTTAAGTATTTCAAGACCGATTACGGAGCTTGTGGAGGTGACACAGCAGGTATCACAGGGAAATCTGCAGGTAAGATCCCATGTTAATACAGGTGTGGAAGCAAAACAGTTAAGCGAATCCTTAAATACGATGATTGACAAGATCAACGCGCTTCTTGAACAGGTGAAGAAGGAGCAGATCCGTATCCGGAAGGCAGAATTTGAGCTTCTTCAGGCACAGATTAATCCTCATTTTCTGTATAATACATTGGATACGATTATCTGGCTGGCAGAAAGTGATGAGCAGAAGCAGGTTGTCCATATGGTGGAGAGCCTGTCGGACTTCTTCCGGACTTCTTTGAATCAGGGAAAGGATATTATCTCGATCAAAGAAGAGATCCAGCATGTCCGCAGTTATCTGGAAATCCAGCAGATGCGGTATCAGGATATTCTGGAGTATGAAATTGATGTACCGGAAGAATTTTATCAAAACACCATTCCAAAGATCACGGTGCAGCCTCTTGTGGAAAATGCGCTTTATCATGGAATTAAGAATAAGCGCGGTAAAGGAAAGATTACCGTAAGGGGTTACAGGGAGGATTCCTTTTTCATATTGGAGGTTCGGGATAACGGAATCGGTATGCAGACGGAACGTTTGGTGCAGGTACGGAATGCATTGTTATATAAGCAGCTTGCCGAAAGTAAAGTATACGGATTATATAATGTAAATGAACGGATTCGCTTAAATTGCGGAGAAGAATACGGTCTTCGGATTTCAAGTACCTATCAGGAAGGAACTACAGTGAAGATTTTACTGCCGGATGCAGACAGTGGTCTGTCCAGCCTGGAAGAAGAAATTCAACCGGATTCGTAAAAAATTCCACTCCGGTTTATTTTTAAAGATAAAATTCAACTTTTGCAATAAGGATCTTCATGGTAAATTATGCCGGAAAAGTTATGATAGTCTTATCAAAGAAATCAATCTTTGATGAGACTATTTTTCATTAATGGGAGGTTATAACATATGAAGAGAAAACTTATGGCTTTGGCAATGGCAGCAGCAATGGTAATTGGATTAACCGCATGCGGATCCGGTTCCGCACCGGCTTCATCTACGGCATCGACAGACACAGAAAGTACATCAGACAGCGCATCAGACAGCGCATCTGCTTCTACAGACACAGCAGCAGATACCTCTGCATCAGGTGAGTTAATCAAGGTTGGTATTATCAACAACGATCCGAATGAATCCGGATATCGTACCGCAAATGACAAGGACCTGAAGGCAATGTTTACAGCAGAAAACGGTTATGAAGCATCTTTTGCATACAGCTTAAAGAATGATGAACAGATTACCGCAGCACAGAAGTTTATTCAGGACGGTGTGGATTATCTTCTTCTTTCCGCAGCAGATACTGCCGGCTGGGATTCCGTATTAAAGGATGCACAGGATGCAGGTATCCGCGTAATCTTATTTGACCGTACTATCGATGCAGATGCAAGTCTTTATGAAGCATCCATCGTATCGGATATGGCAAAGGAAGGCCAGACTGCAGTGGACTGGTTAAAGGGACAGGGACTCAGCGAATATAAGATCATTCACCTTCAGGGTGTTATGGGTTCTGCAGCACAGCAGGGTCGTTCCGGAGCATTGGATGAAGCTGTTGCTTCCGATGGCTGGACACTGGTAACACAGCAGACTGCAGAGTGGAATGCAGAAAAAGCACAGCAGATCGTACAGTCTGTTATTGATTCCGGCGAATCCTTCAATGTAATTTATGCAGAAAATGATGATATGGCTAAGGGCGCTGTAGCAGCTCTTGATAAAGCAAATATTTCCCATGGTGTTGGCAAGGACGTTATCGTTATGGGCTTTGACTGCAATAAGTGGGCATTGGAAGAATTATTAAACCAGAACTGGAACTATGATGGACAGTGTAATCCTTTCCAGGCATCTTACATTGATGAAATCATTAAGACACTGGAAAGCGGCGGAACCATTTCCGAAAAGACCATCATCATGGAAGAAAAGGGATTTGATGCAGCTTCTATTACACAGGAAGATGTTGATAAATACGGTATTTAAGGAAATATAGGGAAGGTCTGACATTTTTGACAGATCAGAATTATAAAATCAGGGTAACTATTCAGGATTAATGTAATTGTTAAGATAACGGTAAAGCGATTGAATAGTTACAGATGAATAAGCGCGGTGCAGGAAGGAGACATTCAAAGCTGCTCCGCGCTTATTATAAAGGCAAGGAGAGTGACGGCTGCAGTGAAAGAACATATTGTTTTACAAATGGAAAATATACATAAAAGCTTTCCCGGAGTACGTGCCCTGCAGGGAGTTGATTTTTCACTTTGTGAGGGTGAAATTCATGCATTGATGGGTGAAAACGGTGCCGGAAAATCTACATTAATTAAGGTATTAACCGGAGTTTATGGAAAAGAAGAGGGAAATATCTATCTGAAAGGCCATGACAAGCCGGTCAGTATCAAATCACCCCAGGATGCACAGGAGCTTGGAATCAGTACAGTATATCAGGAAATTACTCTGTGTCCGAATCTTTCTGTAGCAGAGAATATGTATATTGGAAGAACGAAGGGCTTCATGCAGAACTGGAAATCCATGAATGAAGGCGCAAACCGTATATTAAAGTCTCTGGATATTCCGACGGATGCATCGGAGCAGCTGGCAAACTGCTCGATTGCTGTCCAGCAGATGGTAGCTATTGCACGTGCAGTAGATATGGACTGCAAGGTTCTGATTCTGGATGAGCCGACCTCCTCTTTGGATGAGCAGGAGGTTGAAAAGCTGTTTAAGTTAATGCGTGATCTGAAGGCAAGAGGCGTTGGAATTATCTTTGTAACACATTTCCTCGATCAGGTATATGAGGTATGTGATAAGATTACGGTTCTCCGCGACGGCAAGCTGGTTGGACAGTATGAAATTAAGGATCTTCCGAGAGTCCAGCTTGTTGCAAAGATGCTTGGAAAAGAGCTGGATGATATGTCATCCATCCGTGATGACGATAAGGTGTACCATGGAACCGATGCGTCTGAGAATGTTTTGGAAGCAGAGCAGCTGGTAAGTAATGCAGGAATCAAGCCGTTTGATTTTTATATAAAGAAGGGTGAGGTGAATGGATTTACCGGACTTCTGGGCTCCGGACGAAGCGAATGTGTCCGTGCCATATTTGGTGCAGATCATGTATCAGGCGGAACGGTGAAGATGAAAGGTAAGGAAGTAAAGATTACCAGACCGATTGATGCGATGCGTCATGGAATTGCTTATCTTCCGGAAGACCGTAAGGTGGATGGAATCGTAGGTGACCTTTCTGTCCGTGAAAATATTATTCTGGCACAGCAGGTATTACGGGGATTCTTTAAACCCTTCTCAAAGGCAGAGGCAAATAAAATTGCAGAGGAATACATTAAGCTTCTGGATATTAAAACAGCATCTGCAGATACCCCGATTAAATCCCTTTCCGGTGGTAACCAGCAGAAGGTGATCCTTGCAAGATGGTTATTCACACATCCGGAATATCTGATTCTGGATGAGCCGACAAGAGGTATTGATGTCGGAACAAAGATTGATATACAGAAGCTGGTATTGGATCTGGCATCAGAGGGAATGAGCGTAACCTTTATTTCTTCCGAAACCGATGAAATGCTTCGTACCTGTTCAAGACTCATCGTTATGCGTGACCGCAAGGTGGTTGGTGAGCTTACAGGAAAGGATTTAACGCAGGCAAAGATTATGAGTACAATAGCCGGAGGTGATATGGAATGATACAGAAAATATTTCGCAGACAGATCTTTATTCCCATAGCTGCATTATTGATTTTGGCTATTTTCAATTTAATTGCAGATCCTTCGTTCTATAAAATTACGTTGGGTTATAACAGTGCGGGAAATCCGGTATTGTCCGGATACCTGATCACCATTCTGGATTATGGTTCAGAGCTTGCGATCCTTGCTATCGGTATGACGCTTGTTACGGCAGCTTCCGGTGGGCAGGATATCAGCGTGGGCGCAGCCATCGCAATCAGCGGCAGCGTAATCCTCCGGGTACTTTGTGGAACCAATTCAAGACCGGATACCTTACAGGCACCGATTATTGTGGCGTTCCTTATAAGCTGTGTGGTAGCAATGCTTTTTGGAGCATTTAACGGAGCGCTGGTTGCATATTTTAAAATTCAGCCTATGGTAGCGACTCTGATTCTGTATACGGCAGGGCGTTCCATTGCAGCCTGGATCAATAACAACGAGCTTCCGATTGTCAATGATGCCACTTTTGCGGTATTCGGCGGTTTCATTCCGGGAATTCCGATTCCTACACCGGTTTTCATTGCGGCAGCGTGTATCCTCGTGACTGTATTGGTTTTGAAGTTTACGAATCTTGGACTGTATACGCAGGCAGTCGGTATTAACGAAAGCTCTTCCAGACTGAATGGTTTAAATCCGGCATTTATCAAGTTCCTGACCTTTGTAATTCTCGGACTTTGCGTGGCAGTAGCAGGACTCATCAAGGTCAGCCGTTTATCTTCCATTAACTATTCGGTAATTGCGAAGGATATTGAAATGGATGCTATTCTCGCCGTAGCACTTGGAGGGAATGCATTAGGTGGTGGTAAGTTCAATATGACAGCATCCATACTTGGTGCTTTTGTGATCCAGTTCCTGACAACGACCTTGTATAAATTCAATGTCCAGTCAGATGCTCTCCCTGCATATAAGGCAGTTGTTGTTATTCTGCTCGTGGTATTCAGTGCACCTGTAGTACGGGAAAAAATGGGAGAGTTCTTTAAGCGGATGAAAGCAGGAACACTGAAGAAGGAGGTACAGTAATATGAAGGCAAAAAGGAAAATGAAATTAACAGACACCAGTCTGCTGCTGTTGATTACTGTTGTTGTTTTCTTTGCAATGTATATCGGTGCAATTCTTTTTCAGGGAAAAGGCTTTTTAAAGCCGCAGACCTTCTTTAATATTTTAAATGCAAATGCTGCCCTGATTATTATTTCCTGTGGCATGAGCCTTGTGATGATTACCGGTGGAATTGATATTTCGGTAGGTGGTGTGGTAGCCCTTGTAAGTATGTGCTGCGCGGTATATCTGGATTATCATGGTGGTAATATCTTTGGAGCCATTGGTATTTCCTTATTAATCGGCCTTGGCTTTGGTCTGGTTCAGGGTTATCTTGTTGCCTATCTGGATATCCAGCCATTCATTGTTTCACTGGCGGGGATGTTCTTTGCCAGGGGAATGACAACTATCGTGAACACGAATCCCTTTAACGTAGCCAATGAACAGTTTGTGGCCTTAAAGGATACCAGAATCACAATACCCGGAATGGGATCGGTTAATAAGCTCGGAAATTACGTAAACGCATATATTGAAATCGGAGTGGTGGTTGCACTGCTTGTTGTAATTCTTCTGTTCTGTGTTCTTCGTTTCACGAAGTTCGGACGTAAATTCTATGCAGTCGGCGGTAACAGCCAGAGTGCCCTGATGCTCGGTATTAACGTGAAGCGTACAAAATTTTTTGCCTATCTGATCTGCAGTGTGTTAGCCGGTATCGGAGGATTTGTTTACTTTATGCATGTCGGTTCCGGCTCTGCATCTCATGCAAGCGGAATGGAAATGAATGCGATTGCTTCCTCTATCATTGGCGGAACGATGCTGACAGGTGGTGTCGGTAATATTATCGGAACCTTCTTTGGAGTATTGTCATTAAGTACCATTCAAAACATCGTATCCTCCGCCGGACTGGATCAGGCATGGTGGACAGGAATTACGATCGCCGCAATGCTCTGCCTGTTCCTTGTGGTACAGAGTATTGTAATGTCCAGAAAGAAGAAGCTGTCTAAGGGATAGAAACATTCGTATGCCCAGCAGATACAGAGAATGACGGGATGCTTATATCAGGATAGGTTACGGATTACAAAAACAGGGATGGAAAGGAGTCTTCTTGCAAATATTTACAGGAGACTCCTTTTATTTTATAATATTTATAATAGTTATGCATGAGTCAAAATGATCAAAGGGGGGAAGATTTATATGTCAGAAAAGAAGAAAGGGATAATAAAGGAACAGAATCATAAATTAAAAATGTTCAGTTTTTTAATATTGATTTCATTAATACCGTTGCTGATTGCAATTTTGATTACAAGTCTGATGTCTGTTTATATGACGAAAAACTATCTGGAAAAAAATGTCGAAAATACGTTATATATTGCTGCATCGAATTTGGCAAATCATTGCAGGGAAAATGAAATTACAGTTATGAATGCAAGTAATTTCAATGATTATATTGACAGTCTTAAGGAACAGGGAATTGAAATGGCGATCATCTTTGAAGATGTTCCCTGTGTTACTTCTGTTAAGAATGAAAATGATTATCGAATTCGTGAGATCCCTATTGGTAAGGATTTTGAGGCCGATCGCGAGATTTTGCTACAAGGATTTTATGATCAGAGTGTTTTAATAGATCATCAGGTATATTATGGATATTTTATGCCCATTATTACCGGCGAAGAGCTTGTGGGAATGGCATTTGCGGGTGAATTACAAAACGATATTACGGAAGCCTCCAGAAATATGATTTATAAATACCTGCTTACGGCACTGATGCTTGGTATTTTGTTTGCCACGTTAATTTTGATTTTCAGCCGCTATCTTACCAGTGCCTTGAAGCGTGCCGGGAAAAATGTTGATGCTCTCTCCAGAGGTATTTTGAGACAGGAGAATGAAGCAAAAAGTGGCATACGTGAAATGAATGAACTGTTAACTTCTACACAGAATATGCAGGAAAAACTGGTAACCATTATTAGCAGTGTCAAAGAGCTGTCAATTTCTTTAGTAAATGATATTGCAAATGTAACCGAATTAAGTGAAAATAGTAATCATAAGGCAGATAAAATCTCAGTTTCCATGAATGATTTATCGGATTCTACTCTTCTTCTGGATAAAAATATTCAAAAGATTGAGGAGCAGATCATAGAAATTGAGGAAGGTGTAGCTGAAATATCGGACCGCGTTATTCGATTACAAAGCAATTCACGGAGTATGATTCAGACTAACCGCAAGGCAACGGATAGTATGAATGAAATTTATGAAGGCAGCGAACAATCTGTGAAGGCGGTTGGAGATATTGCAGAGCAAATTCGACAGACGAATTTATCGATCGGGGAGATTGATAAAGCAGTTGAACTGATTCTTTCTATTACGGAACAGACAAAACTTCTGAGCATTAATGCTTCAATTGAAGCCGCCAGAGCCGGTGAAGCAGGAAGAGGATTCGGTGTTGTTGCAGAAGAAATCGGCAATCTTTCGGATCAAAGTGCCCAGGGTGCGGAAATGATTAAAAATCTGGCCAAAACGATTACAGAAAAATCTCTGGAATCTGTGCGGCTTGCAGATCAGGTTTCCGGATTGATTGTAAAGGAACAGCAGACCGTTATGGATACACAGCAGAAATATGCAGAACATAGTATGGATCTTGATCGTTCCGTATCGGAGATTGAGGGTATTGCAGAAAAGACGATTCTTTTATCTGATCGTAAAGAGAAGATTGTAACAGGTATTCGGACGCTTACAGAGATCAGCAAGAAGAATGCCGGTCAGAATGCAAATGTAAATCAAAATATATCAGATATTATTTTAGAAATACAAAATGCAAACAAAAGATGTGAAAAAATGAACGTAATAGCGTATGAGTTGCAGAAATCTATATCATTTTTTCACGAATAGGTTGTAGACAGGATGAAAAAATGTGTTCTTGGTATGGTATTTTTTATAGGTGTTCTGTTATTAGGGATTAGCTGCAGTAAAAGTTTGTCACATTCAGACAGAGAAAAACAGGAGGAAATATCTGCTCTTGAAGAATGGAATGATCAGATTGTGATCGGATTTTCCCAGCTCGGAGCAGAATCAGCCTTTCGAAGTTCAAATACAATTTCTATGAAAGAAACTTTTACAGAGGATAAAGGATACCATCTGTATGTTGAGGATGGGCAGCAGAAGCAGGAAAACCAGATTATGGCAATCCGTACCTTTATTCAGCAGGAGGTCGATTATATAGTCCTGGCTCCCGTTACGGAAACGGGGTGGGATACCGTGCTGCAGGAGGCAAAAGATGCCGGAATTCCTGTAATTATCATGGATCGCCGGGTGAATGTACCGGATGAATCCCTGTACACCTGCTGGGTAGGCTCAGATTTTGGCCTTGAGGGCAGGAAGATGGCAGAATGGATTCACCAGTTTACGTTGAAAAGGGAAATCCCGCCGGAGGAGGTCCGGATTGTGAATATTCAGGGAACCATCGGTGCAACCGCACAGATTGGCCGTACAAGAGGATTATATCAGGCTGCGAAAGCATACGGATGGAATATTCTTGCTGGGGAAAGCGGTGATTTTACCCAGGCTAAAGGGAAAGAAGTTATGCAGTCCTTTCTCGAAGAATATCCGGAATTAAATATGGTTTACTGTGAAAACGATAATGAAGCATTTGGCGCCATTGAGGCCATTAAGGAAGCCGGAAGAACGATCGGAACGGATATCCGGAATGGTGAAATCATGGTGGTTTCCTTTGATGGTGTGGACGTGGATGCATTAAGCTGTGTTGCAGATGGTGAGATTTCCTGTATTGCGGAATGCAATCCGCTGCATGGTCCGTGGATTGAGAAAATTATCCAGATGATGGAACAGGGCAGAATGCCTTCTAAATATACATATGTCGATGAGGAAATGTACTCAAATGAGGATATTGCCTCTTCCATTACTATTAACGGAAGCAGCTATCTGATCCGGAAGGTTAATCCGGAATTACTTGTGGAGCATGAAAATATGCAGTAAGCAGTTTTGACTGTCATATAGGAAATGAATCAGAAGAACACGAAATATATCAATATTACATAACTGAATAGTTACCATATTGTAAATATAGATTATAAGAAATGGAGGATCTGGCGATGGAGCACTTATTGAAAATGCCCTGTACATCCATGCCCTTTGTGTGTGAAGCAGATTATAGTGTGACGTTGACTCCGATGATACATGTGGACCGGACAGCACCATTTCATGTGGCAATTTATTTATTGCAGGGAAGCATGGAGATTATAGAGGATGGAATTTCTTACAGAATTATGCCGGATCAGATTTTTTTCCTGAAAAGTGGTGTTCATCATTGGGGGGAGAAACCTTTTGAAACAGGATCATCCTGGTATTACGCGCATTTTTATTGTGATGCTCCCTCATCCTGTATGGAGGAGCTTCCAAGAGGGATTTATTATGATGAAAAGATATGCCTGAAGCCTTCTGAAAAGGACCGGTATTTCACTACTCTGCCGAAATTAATGGATTGTAAAACAAAGACACAGATAAAGAGAAACTTTGAGAAAATGATAGAAGCACATGTTCATGGGAATATTCCCCAGGCATCTATTCGTCTTTGGCAGGTGTTCTTAGAATGTGCACAGAATGCACAGGATGATAAGGTAAGTAACGGTTATGTGGAACAGATACAGAATTATGTGAGACAGCATTATGTGGATGGATTTACCTCCGTACAGATTCAGGAAGCCTGTGGCCTGTCATATAAATATGCAGGAACCCTGTTTAAGGAGGTGACCGGACAGACAATTAAGGAATATCAGTGTACATTAAAATTACGGAAAGCAGAGCAGCTGTTAAAGGAAACCGATAAATCCATTGCAGAAGTTGCACAATTGACAGGATTTTCAGACATGTTTTACTTTAGCAAAATATTTCATAAAAAGAAAGGATGCCCACCCGGTGAATACCGGAAAACCTATGTACCCGGTATTTAGGGAAGCAGGGCTGAAAAGATCCCGTAATTTGAGACATGTTATGGTTAAATCGGAAAATAATACAAATTATAAGGAATTTATTCCATTTTAACTCATGTAATAGAAGATTAATATACATATAAAGAAGGCAGGCAGAACCGCCTGTTGAAAGAAACATGAATCAGATGGAGGGTATGTTAATGGGTGATTTGCAATTAGTTAAGAAATTTAAGGTAAATGATGGTTTTTTTGGCAGATATGAAAAACTGGTAAAAGATGTAGTGCTTCCTTATCAGGAAAAGGCGCTCAATGACCAGATTGAAGGTGCAGACAAAAGTCACTGCATCGAGAACTTCCGCATGGCTGCAGAGAAGTTAAAGACCGGAAAGTGTAACGGTGAGTTCTATGGTATGGTATTTCAGGACAGTGATGTGGCAAAGTGGTTAGAGGGTGCCGCTTATTCTCTGGCACAGTATCCGGATGCTGAGTTGGAAAGACGTTGTGACGAAATTATTGATCTGATCGGCGAGGCACAGCAGGAGGACGGTTATCTCAATACCTACTTTACCGTAAAGGCTCCGGATAAAAGATGGACAAACCTGCAGGAAGCGCATGAATTATACTGTGCAGGGCATATGATGGAAGCTGCCGTTGCCTATGCAGAGTGTACCGGTAAGGTCAAACTGTTAAATATTATGTGTGGTATGGCAGATCATATTTATAAGCATTTTATTGAAGAGGGAGCGGAAGGATATTCGGGACATCCGGAGGTAGAACTGGCATTATTGAGGTTGTACCGCTGTACGAAGAATGAGAAATATAAGGAATTAGCACTTCATTTCATTAACGTAAGGGGTGTGGACAGTGATTATTTCTGTAAGGAAAAAGAAAGAAGAAAATGGACAGTATGGAATGCGGATCCGGAGGACAAAGAATACACGCAGTGCAGTGTCCCGGTCAGGGAACAGACGAAGGCCACCGGTCATGCTGTAAGAGCTGTATATTTATATACCGGTATGGCAGATGCTGCAATGGAAACCGGTGACACTGCATTGGCAGAGGTCTGTAAGACTCTCTGGAACAATATTACCCAGTGCAGAATGTATGTAACAGGTGGCATTGGTTCTGCTTATGAAGGTGAAGCTTTTACCAAGGACTATCATCTGCCAAACGATACCGCCTATGCAGAGACCTGTGCGGCAATCGGTTTGATTTTCTTTGCCAATCGAATGCTTTATCTGGAAAGGGATCGAAAATATGCTGATGCAATGGAACGCGCATTATATAATTGTGTGCTGGCAGGAATGCAGTTAGATGGAACCAGATTCTTCTATGTCAATCCACTGGAAACTTTAACAGGTATTTCAGGGGAAGCAAAGACCCACAGGCATGCTCTTCCGGTAAGACCCAAATGGTTTGCCTGTGCATGCTGTCCGCCTAATGTGGCAAGAACGTTATCTTCTATATCTGAATATGCATGGCATATGACTCGGGATACGTTGTTTTCAAACTTATATATTGATGGCACGTTAGACTTGACAGAGAATTTTGGCGGTAGAATAATCTTAGAGACAGCCTATCCGTACGATTCTGTTGTTAACTATAAATTTGCACCGGAAAAGGAAACGATGTATGTACCTCTGGCAATCCGTATTCCGGCATGGAGTGCGAATACGAAGATTCTCTTAAACGGGAAGCCGGCAGAGTATGAAATGAAGGCAGGATATGCTTATATTTCCGGAGAATACGGGGCAGAAGATATCATAACGGTAGAGCTGGATATGGAGGTAAAGAGAGTATACACAAGCACCAGAGTGGCAGCTAACTCAGGAAAAGCAGCATTGCAGAGAGGACCGCTCGTTTATTGTGCAGAGGGTGTGGATAACGACAATGATGTATTATCTCTAAGCCTGAAAAAAGATGGAAAAATTACACTTGGCGAATACATACCGGATAAATTATGTGGTATTCAGGAATTGCATGCAGAGGGCTACCGGGAAGCCGTCAGTGACGACCTCTATAGCTATGATGCACCGGTAACAAAGGAATGTCAGATTACTTTAGTGCCATATTATACCTGGGCTAATCGCGGATTGAACCAGATGAGAGTATGGATTCCTATCAGATAACAAAAATCCCACACATGAGTGTGGGATTTTTATTATCCAACTTTATTTTATCCAAAAGGCTATTTATTTAGATACTTTTGTCAAATTTTGAAATTTATCAGTTATAACTTATAAATTTGTGATTTTAACATTTGGTTTCATTTGTAAATGTGTTATACTATGGTCAGATACGGAAAGGGGACTAAGATTTATGATTAAACGCGAATTGTATATGAGCCGTATCCGTCCATTCATCGGAACGGAGCTGATCAAGGTTATGACCGGTATCCGCCGCTGCGGAAAGTCGGTCATGCTGGAGCTGATTAAACAGGAGCTTACAGAGTCCGGTGTCAGCCCGATGCAGTTTATTTCCATTAACTTTGAAGATATGAGTTATTCCCATCTGCAGACTGCACAGTCTCTACATGATGAAATCACCGGAAAAGCTGCAGCAATGGAAGGCAAGGTCTATTTGTTCTTTGATGAAATACAGGAGGTCAGGGATTGGGAGAAGTGTGTCAACTCTCTTCGGGTTTCGTTGGATTGCGACATCTACATTACCGGTTCGAATGCGAAGCTGCTGTCTGGTGAGCTTGCGACTTATCTGGGGGGACGGTATGTGGAGTTTGTGATCTATCCGTTTTCATTTGGAGAGTTTATGGAGCTGTACCGTTCGATTGCACCCAATGAGTCCATCCAGCAGTGCTTCCAAAAGTACCTGCTTGCCGGAGGTATGCCTTATCTTGTGAATCTTTGTTATGCAGATGCTCCGTCCAGGCAATATCTTCATGATCTATTCAACTCTGTCCAGTTAAAGGACATCATAAAGCGGAATAAAATCCGGGAGGTTGATTTACTGGAACGGATTATTGCCTATGTGATTGCCAATGTGGGTATGACTTTCTCCGCAACCTCTCTTTCAAGGTTTTTAAAAAACGAGCATCGTACCGTTGCTCCGGAAACGATTCTGAACTATATCAAATACTGCTGCGAGGCTTACCTGTTCTATCAGGTAAAGCGGGAAGATTTACAGGGCAAACAAATACTTGCCTCCAACGAGAAGTATTATATTGCCGATCATGGTATCCGTGAGGCTGTTTTCGGCGGTAATATGCGGGACATCAATCTTATTCTGGAGAATATCGTGTATCTGGAATTACTTCGTCGGGGTTACGAAGTGACTGTTGGCAGGACAGGTGATAAGGAAATTGATTTTGTATGTGACAAGCGAGGTGAAAAGCTGTATGTTCAGGTCACTTATCTGTTGGCGTCGGAAGAAACAATCAACCGTGAGTTTGGTGCGTATGATAATATCCGCGATAACTTTCCGAAGTATGTTGTCTCCCTTGATGAGTTCGATATGAGCCGGAATGGTATCAAGCACCGGAATATCCGTGATTTCCTCTTAGCTGAAGAATGGAACTGAACACAGGACGGTGGGGTGAGTCAGATTTAGTGCAAACATCATTACCAGATTGAAAAGAAATAATTATGTTTCTCTGGATAATATAGAAAAAATCTGCAAGGTTCTTAATTGTGGCGTAGATGATATTCTGGAATTTTTGCCTGATAATACGGAGGAAGAATGATGGATAAAAAGAGAGTCGGTCAAATTAAAGAACAGTTTGATCTTGTTATACATAGCGATAAGACCACTAAAATTGAGTTTTGGTATGCCCGTGAATTGATGCCCTCACTCGGCTATGAGCGTTGGGAAAACTTTGATAAAGCAATCTCCCGTGCGATGGATTCCTGTGAAACCAGTGGAATAGAAATATCGGATCATTTTCGTGAGGTCACGAAAATGATAACTGTTGGTAAAGGTGCACAGCGATCGGTCAAGGATTACATGCTTACTCGTTATGTCTGTTATTTGATTGCCCAGAACGGAGATCCGAAAAAGGAAGAAATTGCTTTTGCGTAAAGCTACTTCGCTGTACATTTGGTCCTATTCGTTCTAAAGGAGATCAAGCTCTGTTTGGTGGACATACCACGATGGAAATGAAAGCGCGTTTGGGTGTGAAGGATAATCGCTCTCTTGTAGATTTTCTTCCTACGCTGATGATTGCGGCAAAGAAGCTGGCAGCACAGGCCGGCAAATTGCCTGAAGTAATGCCGAATGGAGACGCCGAAGATGGTTGTCAGGAAGGAGCTTTGTCTACAGTCTGAATCCCACACATGAGTGTGGGATTTTTTATCCGTAAAAGTATATGATACATAAAACGGAAAGTTTAATCATGATTTATAATCCTTTTAGCATAGGTATTCCGATAATCAGATGGTGTCATAGAAGTAACCTTTTTGTAAGTACGGACAAAATTATGGTAATTGGAAAAACCAAGTGAATCGGAAATATTACTGATGGTCAAGTTTGTATCATTTAACAGGAAATTTGCACGCTCAATCTTTCGTTCTAATATATACTGCTTTAAGCTGATATTTGAAACTTCCTTAAAATAGCGGGAAAGGTATTTTTCGTTATATCCAAAGTGGTTTGCCACATCGGATGTCTTCAGGTTGATATTAATAAAATAATTAACATAGTCCACGATATCATAATATAGTTGTTTTTGATTTGGCGCATTACTTTTTGCAGAAGAAAGCAGATGTTGATTGGCGAGTTCGCAAAGAATCAGGGTGGTCATATAATCGGAATAATGATTATCGTAGGAAGAGCGTACACTGTTTTGTAATTGTCTCATAAGAAGCAGTACGCGTTCCGGATAAATTAATGTTTTGTGTACAGGGACAATGAGTTCATCACGTCCGGTATCTAAAGAGGGAAAAAGCTGGTTCGTTGGAGCAATCCGTGAACCGGAAAAATGAAGCCAGTAAAAGCTGCATTCGGATTCACGGAATCCTTTGCGGCTTTTTTTATCATTTGAAGTATTACCTTCTACTGCAGGTTGAAGCAGAAGATATTGATTCGAGGTGACAGTATATTTTATATCCTGAAACTGAAGATAGAGAGTTCCTTTTGTGACAACAATAAGTTCATAGTCATTCAAGCTCGTGGCATTATGTATCCATGTAGAAGAAAGTGCTTCCAATTTTCCGGTTCTGTTAAAGATAAATGGAGAAGAAATATTCATTACATAAGCTAAGGGAGAAGAATATGGGCGCATATAGATTGATACCTCCAAAATCCGCACAAAATGTCACTAATTGATACAATCTAATAAAATTGGGGAATTATTCTGTAATTATAACTTATAAAATATACCAATGCAATAACTTAAATGTGCAAGTGATAAGACAACTTTTAGAGATGAAATAAAATGTGGATGATAGATTTTATAAAAGTTCCGTTTTGATACATTAAAGTGTTTTTTGGCATTTCGAAAAAGATGATAAAAATGTATAATAAAATCACAAAAAGTTTCCGGAAGCACAATGAAATGTGTATAATATGTCAGTTTAAATCCTATTTAAACTGATTATTTATGCAAAACAACTAGAAAAGAAGGAGGGTTTACAAATATTATGTACAAAAAGTTATTATCCATATTATTAGTTACTGGTTTACTTGGAGGGACATTGGCAGGATGTGCGAGCGGTTCTACTGCAGAAGATACCACTACATCTGTTGAAACAGAACAGGAAAGTTCATCTTCTGAATCTTCTACAGATACACAAGGATATTCATTGCCTTTGTGTGATCCCGGAAGTGAGACCTTAAGTATTCTTACATATCAGAACTGGCATGCATCTGCATATTTTGATTCTGAAGAGGGTCTTCCGGTAGAAAATGAAATTGAGAATATTACGGGAGTAAATATGGAATGGGAATGTGTACCAAGTGATGATTATGCAGCAGTGGCACAGACGAGACTGGCCGCTGGTACAGATCTTCCCGATATTATCCGTATTCCTAATGGAACTACTGGTATTGCAGAGTATAGTGATCAGGGTCTGGTAATCAACCTGAAGGATTATATTAATGAAACGGACACACCGAATCTCTGGAAGCTGTTTCAGGAGCAGCCTATTTATGAGGCTTATTGTACTTCACCTGATGGAAATATTTACGGTCTGCCTCATGCAGAGTTTGATATTAACAATTATGTAGTAATGTGGAATATCATCAGACAAGACTGGTTGGACAATCTTGGACTTGAGATGCCTACTACAATTGATGAATTGCATGATGTATTAGTAGCATTTCGTGATCAGGATCCTAATGGAAACGGAGAAAAGGATGAGGTGCCTCTTGGTTACCAGAATGATAAGATGTACGGACTTTATACTTTTAAGGTTGCGTTCGGTTTTAATAATACGGATCCGTGGTCTGTTTCCGATGATGGAGTAGTAGCGTTTGATCTTATGGATGAAAAATTTTTGGATTGTCTTACTACCTTAAATCAATGGTATAGTGAGGGGCTTCTTAGTACGGCAGTAGATGGTTCCGATGCGGATTCCCTGATTTCCCAGGACAAGCTGGGAGCACAGACATTATCTTCTACAGATAATGTAATTGGTAAAGATGATTTGGTAAAGGCTTCCAATCCGAATGGGCATTATGTGTTTATTCCGGTACTTACCAATGACAAATATCCGGATAATGTAGGCACGATCAGCAAACGACAGTCTTTTCATGATTACTATGCCGTAACTGTTGATTGCGAGAATCCTAAGCTTGCGGTACAGTGGCTTGACTGGGTATATGCTTCTGAGGAATCTGCAAATCTGCGTTATTGGGGATTTGAAGGAGATACCTATACGGTAGAGGATGGAAAGAAAGTATTTACAGATAAGGTTACCAATGGGGATACCAGTGCAATTGATGTAATGCGTGGAATAGGCGCATGGCCGAATTTTGTAGGTAATGAAAAGGGTGAGCCATTTAAGGCAATGTATGCAGGTTCTTATTTTGATGAAGCGTATAACGAGTTTAAAGACGTTATGACTGACCGTGTACCTATCGCCATTGGCACTAAAGAAGAAAATGAAACTTATACGGAAAAGTGGCCGGATATTGAAACCTATGTAAAAGAGAACGTGGTGAATTTTATTACTGGAAACAAACCGCTTTCTGAATGGGATAATTATGTAAAAACTTTAAAAGATATGGGTATTGAAGACGTAGTTGCTGTGAAACAGGCATGGTATGACAGAACAGCAGAAACTACAGAATAAAGATATAAAATATACAGCCCCCTGCCGCTTCATGGCGCAGGGGGAGAAAAAGAGGTAAATATATGGCAAAAAATAAAACAAATACAAAAATAAAAACCCCATTAAAAAAGATTTTGAAAAGAGATAAATATCTATTAATGATGGTGGCACCCTGTGTGTTATATTTTTTGATCTTTCATTATTTGCCCATGGTTTGGAATGTTGTAGCTTTTCAAGATTACAGTATCAGAAAAGGAATTTTTGGAAGTGAATGGATCGGGTTGGATAATTTCATCAGGTTTTTTAAAAGTCCTTATGCAATTCGTGTGATCCGCAATACATTTTTACTGAGTTTTATGGATTTAGTCATAGGATTTCCAGTACCCATTGTATTTGCTCTTCTTTTAAATGAAGTAAATAATAGAGGAATCAAACGGGTAGTTCAGACTTTCACCTATTTGCCGCACTTTGTCTCGGTAGTAGTGGTGGTAGGAATGATGAAGATTTTTCTGTCTCCCACAGATGGTATTATAAATTTAATGATACAGGCTTTTGGTGGCACTACCATTAATTTTTTCTCAGAAGCAAAATGGTTTCGCTGGTTATATGTTTTGTCTAATGTCTGGCAGAATTTTGGATGGGATTCCATTATTTATTTTGCAGCGATAGCCGGAGTGAATCCGGAATTATATGAAGCAGCCCGTGTAGACGGGGCTGGTCGTTGGAAAAAGATGTTATATGTTACACTACCGTGCATCTCACCGACCATTATCGTTTTATTGATTATGAGAATCGGTTGGCTGCTTAGCGTTGGGTTCGAAAAAATAATCCTTATGTACAATGAGTCTACTTATGAGACAGCAGATGTTATTTCTACATATGTATACCGGGTTGGTCTTCTAAATTCCGATTTTTCTTACGGTACGGCTATTGGATTGTTTAACTGTCTGGTAAGTCTGATATTGATTCTTCTGGCAAATGGACTGAGCAGAAAATACAGCGAAACATCATTGTTTTAATGGGGGTAAGAAAATGAAAACTAGAAGAAAATTTTGGAAGCAGGGAGCCATTGGCAGTATTGTTATTTATATGATTATCTTTTTTGCTGCAATTATTACATTATATCCGTTCTGGTATGTGATAATCAATTCCCTAAGTGATCCGCTGAGGGTAATCCGTAGAGATGTTGTTTGGTGGCCGATTGATTTTTCATTACAATCCTATGAAACACTGTTATCACAAAAAGATGTTTTTTTAGCATATTATAATACCATATGGTATACGGTGGTAGGAACTATTGTAAATATTACACTTACCGTTATGGCAGCTTATGCGTTGTCTGTCAGAACATTTTGTTTGAGAAGGCAGATTTCCATGTTTGTTGCGATTACCATGTTTGTCTCAGGCGGAATTATCCCATCTTATATTGTAGTAAATAAGCTTGGATTATATGATAGCCGGTGGGCATTAATTATTCCAACAGCCATTAGCGCATATAATTTGATCGTGGCAAGAAGCTTTTTTGAAAGTCTTCCGGAGGAGCTTACCGAATCGGCTCATCTGGATGGAGCAAATGATTTTGTAATACTATGGAAAATTATTGTACCAATTTCCAAACCAATTATATCCGTTCTTATTATTTTTTATGCAGTAGGACATTGGAATGAGTATTTTTATCCGTTGATTTATTTAAAGAGCAGGGAATTGAAGCCGATTCAGCTTTATTTAAGAGATATCCTTGTTGCAAATCAGCAGGCATCTACCAGTACAGGAGGAAGTACGGGTGTGGAGCGTCAGTATCTTTTTGAAGCATTGAAATTTTCAACAATTGTAATCACCACACTGCCAATTACAATTATTTATCCTTTTTTCCAAAAACACTTTGTGCAGGGTATTATGATTGGTGCTGTTAAGAGTTAAGCTACAGTATGATAAAGAAAAGGCTTATTCAAAATTAGGATGGTATCGAATGAAAAGCGACGAGGGAAAACGACGCAGAAAGGAAAATTATGACAAATTGTGGATATAAATTAAAACCCAGAGGGATGACCGGAGGATGGGAGCCGGTAGGTGATAAGCCTGTTTTAGGAGGTGCTCTGGGAACATGTTTTGATTGTTATGTTATGCAGGAAGATGGAATATACAAAATATGGTTTTCCTGGAGACCAACACGATGTATTGCTTATGCAGAAAGCCCGGATGGAATTCATTGGGACAATCCAAGAGTGGTGCTTACGGCTGTTACCGGGTCTTCCTGGGAAGGACATGAGGTAAATCGTCCAACGATTGTAAAGAAAGATGGAATTTATCATATGTGGTATACCGGTCAGATGTTTGCAAAGGAGACAAATTCAGCAAGAAGCTGTATTGGCTATGCTACCAGTCTGGATGGGATTCATTGGGAGAGACGAGAGGATCCTGTTTTGGTTCCAGAGCTTCCATGGGAAAAAATTACAGTTATGTGTCCTCATGTATTATGGGAAGAGGAGATGCATTGCTATCGGATGTGGTATTCTGGTGGACGCATGCATGAGGCAGATGCAATTGGAATTGCAACCAGTGAAGATGGAATTCATTGGATCAAAGATGAACAAAACCCGGTCTTTACTCCAAATCCTGACAAGTATTGGGAGATAGGAAAAGTAGAAGCCTGCTTTGTGTGTCCAAAGCGGGATGGATGGTATAACATGTTTTATCTTGGTATGGATGGAGATCTTATTGCATATGTAGGACTGGCAAGATCAAGAGATGGTAAGAGCAATTGGCAGAGGCATCCCAGTAACCCGATTATTGCAGGATTTGATGGAAGCTGGGACTGGATGGGGATATGTAAAGTCAGCGTAATAGAGACGGAAGAGGGTTATCTTTTGTGGTATAACGGATGTAATCGCCGCTTTGAGGAAATTGGCATAGCAAAACATGTTGGCTTTGATCTTGGTTTTCCGGAAGAAGGAGAAGAAGGAGTCGATGAACGCGGAAATGATGATAGTCTAGGCGGTATCAATTACTACGTCAGAGACTGCATTGCACGCTATTAAAGAAAGGTGGGATAGTAAGATGGTTTACGATATAAATGGATATAAGCCAATTCCTACAGGTACGACAGGAGGATGGGAACGACTTGCAGATAAGGAGCCGGTAATTGGTGGTGCAATGGGAACCATTTTTGACTGTTATGTGATCAGGGAAGAGGGACTCTTTAAAATGTGGTTTTCCTGGAGACCGGCTCAGGCTATTATGTATACAACCAGTTTGGATGGATTAAACTGGGAACTTCCTACAGTAGCATTACTCAGAGACTTTGATTCTCCATGGCAGTGTGAGGAGGTTAGCCGTCCGACAATTATAAAAAATAGTAGAATTTTTTTCTCTCGCACAAGATAGATTTAAGTCGGTTGAGGGATTAGAAAACGCCGGAAACCCGCATAAACACTATGTTTTTGCGTGTTCTCGGCGTTTCTTTTATCGCCTGTTTTGGTGGTGCGTTTTCGGCTAATGGTGCCCAAATGGTGCCCAAATCCCACGCGGGGCTATAAAAGGCTATAAGAAGCAGTAAAAAGATAAGGCGGTTAAAGCTCAATTTCGCTGCTCTTTTTCTTCGCCGCACTCTTTGCTTTCTTCGGCTCGGCTTCCTTTGCCTTTGCCGGGTCTGCCTGTTTGACAGCCCCATGATAAGCGTCCAGGACTTCTTTTTTCCGTTCAAGCCGCACGTCAACATAGCGGGCAGTAACGGCTTCAAAGTTCATAGACAATCCAAGCGATACGCCGATACCCGCAAGCGTATGTCCTAACACTTCGCCTACGGTGTAGAAGTCGCCCGTCAGTTGGTGCATATTCGTAGCCGCCGTATGGCGTAAATCGTGAAAGCGAATATGCGGCATATCCAAATCTTCAAGCAGTTTTCCAAACTGTGAAGATACCCACGACGCGGAGATAGGGGAACCGTCCGGCTTTGCTACAACAAGGTCATTGTCATAATAAGGTTTCCCGTCTTTTTCTGCCTGTTCGCGCTGTGCTTCCTGCATGGCAAACTGTTTTAGGAAGAACGGGCGGGCAAGCTCTGTAATCGGCAGCGTGCGCCCGTTGGACTTCGGCGGTGCCATTTCCTCGATAACCTTTGTTTTTGGCGGCACCTTAAAGGGAAGCTGCTCGGAAACATCAAAAGTGTTGTTTTCCAAGTCAACATTGCGCCAACGCAAGCCCAAGATTTCAGAACGCCGCATACCATAAAGCCCGCCTAAAATGACGGGCATTTCCCACACTGTACCCTCGACGCGCTGCATAAGGGCTTTTACCTGTTCCGGCGTGTAAGGGTCGGGGGTCTTGTCGCTCTTTCCAAACTTCGTCAGCGTGTCCTTTGCCGCGTTGGTTTCGATATAGCGGTATTTGCGGGCATGGCTCAACGCCACGCTTAAAACACGTTTTGCCCCGGCAGCGGTGGACGGTTTCAATCCTTTGTCGATAATCTGCTGAAACATCTTGTCTACCATAGCTGGGGTAAGCTGATTGAGAGCAACGCCGCCGATATAGGGATTGATATAGTTTGCAATCGTCTTTTTGTACCCGT
>ERZ773104.381-NODE-381-length-70639-cov-15.337612_pt1 | contig 70639 bp, 66 predicted proteins | sample MGYA00511920_ERZ773104 | MGnify/ENA primary metagenome ERZ773104 (study PRJEB29015, sample SAMEA2737857) | human gut metagenome | biome: human gut; feature: human-associated habitat; material: faeces | place: China | collected 2012 ... | reverse complement strand
TGCGCTCGTTTCTGATTCGAAACCGAGCGGAGGTAGAGCCTATGTTGTTATCAGAGGGTACGGTGGAAGAATATGTGGATAGCATGAATGAAGTCAAGGAACAGGAAATTGAGCGGCTGAAAAGAGAACTGTCGAAGGTAACTCAGGAAAAAAATGAGGAAATTGCTCGATTAAAAGCCTTACTTGCAGCAAAAGAAAACAAATAATTAACACAGCAGGAGAAGTTATTATCTAGAGCGGGCGCAGGAAGCGCCCGCTTAAATTTTACACTTAGGAAAACAATGCTTTTACTTCATCCAGTGAAACCTGATAATGTGTAATCTTTGCGGTTTTCTTCTTTACAAGAACAGCAACCTTTATATCCAGATACTTCTCCGTGTAGGAATTGCCCGGTATAAATTCTTTGCCTATCTTTTCTGCATAATTTTCATTATAAACGGTTTCTTCTTTTGTCTTCACTCCGTTTTCTTTGGCAAATTGAATCCGTTTTTGTTCCGGCAGTTCACTCCATTTTTTCATGATTTTATGCATTTGTGTAACCTGCGTATCACGCGTGTCCTCGCTCTGCGTTTCCCCCTGCGCCATTTTGAAAGCTTCCTGTGCTTTATCTTCATTTGCCTTTGTCTTATCCAATGACACTTCAAATAAAACACTGACACCTTTGTACTTCGGATTTGCCGAAATCTCTCCTGTCTTTTTATCGTAACAGAAATTTTCAGCACCCGGTGTCTGGTCACTCACACCTAAATAAACACCATAATTTGCAAAAATATCGAGATTATCACACTCATAAATATAATAGCGGATACCATCAATTAACTGGCTTTCCGAACTTCCGCCCATGACAAAAAGATTATACTGCCACGGTGCCTTTCCCTTTACAAAAGGCGATGCAATCATCCGTTCATCCTTTTCCTTTGTATTTTCTACTGCCACAACATAATACGATTTTTCCTTCGACACACCGGAATTAATCTCCTCGTCAAGCAATTTCTTTCCGCTCACTTTTCCGAGATAGCTAATTTTATAGTCACCTGACTTTTTCGTTACGACCTGCTCCGATAATCCCGCAAATTCCTTTGCCAGCCTATCATTTCCCATCTGCTCTGCTGCCTCATTTGCCGTGAGCAAATGAACCGCTGCATAGGCCGTCGTTCCACCAACAAGCAGACACAACGCAATGACCGCTGCTTTCATAAAATGACTGCCGGCAAAATTTCTCCGGCGTTTCTGTAAAATCGCTCGATAAATCCTCTCTTTATCTTCTTTCGAGCACTCCATTTTCTGATAAATATCTTTAATCTCCATTTCTATTCCTCCCTGGTCTGATATACACTGCCTCGATTAACTCCGACAGCATTTCCTTCATTCAATTCCTGTTTCAACAATTTCTTTGCTTTCTGCAAATACGTTCGTATCGTAGATTCCGGCTTTTTCAATAATTTTGCAATCTGCACACTATTATAGCCCTCGTAATAATAAAGATACACAACGGTTTTGTACTTCACCGGGAGATTTAACACAAGTTCAAGCATTTCAATTTCATATTCATCATAACGCCCTTTTGTCTCCTCATTTTCCTGCCAGCTTCGATTTTTCCGCCACCAATGTTTCAAAATATTTTTGCAGACATTTCCTGCTGTGACAAGGAGCCACCCTTTTACGTGTTCTTCCTCTTTCACGCGCTCCATTGCCTGATAAAAGCGGCAAAAAGTTTCCTGCACGGCATCCTCCGTGTCCATCTTATTTTTCATATACGAAAAGCAAAGCCGGTACACATCCTGCATATAAGAATCGTATACATTTTGAAATCTCGCTTCCTTATCGACGTCGTATAAAGAATGTTCCACTTTCATCCCTCCTTTCACTTAATATACAATTGGCAATGGATTTGCGTCGAGTTATTTCTGATTTTTTATGCTTAAACTAATCCTGATTTTTCGGAACTGCCAAAAGCGTAAGGGCAAATGGCAGAATTGCGCAAAAGAACAAACCAATTAGTGCCACCAGATAGTGACGGAAGAAAATAAATAAAACTACATACAAAATTAACAGGAAACACTGCAACGCAAGAAGCAGTGTTTTTACCTGCCTGTATTTTTTCTCATCCAGATTTTTTTCCAGTTCAAAACCATTCATTAAGATTCCTTTTTCCTGACTTGTTACCGCCGTATGAACTGCACTTATAATAAGTGCCAGTGTACCAATCACATAAATTGCTATTGCTCCATGCCATTCCATACAAACACCCCCGTTATTTAAAATAAAATCCGGCAATTAAATTTTCTGTATCCAGAGAAATCGTATACACAATCTGACGCTTGCCATAGTCTACAGCCACTTGATAAACCTTCAAATCCCATCCTGCCTGAGTAGTTTGTGTCACACTTAATAACTTCTCATTTTCTGCTTTTTCAATCATCTGTGATGAAGCTATTTTTTGTGCATCTTCCCAATTCTTCTTAGAAAATGCCGCCTGCATTTTCGCATCACACCGAGCGATAAATTTTTCATATGCATCATCCGAAAAATCGGTAATTGCCTCTCGTACAACATCAGGAATTTTCTCGATTTTCTGAGTTTCAACATTCTTTGCCAACTGCTGTTCGCCGTTTTTTTCATGCAAGTGTGCAAGCCAAACACCTACTGCCACACAAGCAAATAAAACAAGCACTGCCACGCTGCCAATTAAAATTCTTTTCCCCTTTTGTATGCCCCGTCCATCTTCGTTAAATTCACTAACAAACTGCTCCGGTGTTCCCCACTCCTGCCTTATCTCCTCCCAGCTCTTTCCGCCTTCTTTCGCACTCGCAATGTCTGATTCAAGCTGGCGCAGTATCTCTCGTTTTTTGTCCGCTTTACAATGCAGGAGCCGCTTTATCTGTCGTAAAAATTGTTGTTCTGTCATTTGCCGTTCCCCCTTAATAATTCATCCACTTTCTTTTCAAACAAAGTCCAATGCTCCTTTTGAAACAAAAGTCTCTCTCTCCCCTTCTTTGTTATTTCATAATATTTCTTAGGTGCCTTGCCATCTTTCGGCTCAGACCAGCTGCTTTTTGCAAAATCATTGTCCTCCAAGCGGTATAAAATCGGATACAGCGTTCCTTCTTTTAAAACGAAAAAATCCTCGCTCGCCGCTTTCAAGGTTTGTATCATCTCATACCCATACATACTCTTTTTTGCCAAAAGTTCAAGAACCAGCATCTCTAATACACCCTTTTTTAACTGTTGTTCAAAACTCGCCGTATGCCCTCACCTCTTAACTATTTAGTATTACTAAATACATTGTATCGCTTAGGTTTAGTTCTGTCAAGTTTGAAAATAGGCCTGTTTGTGTCAATTGTTCATTGGCACTTTTTTAGTTTCCGTAATTTCGCAGAAAAGCTTTGCGTCTCGTGGGCGTTCCCACTAATTGAGTGCGTAGCGGTATGGACACTGAAACTACCAGTGCCACATACCGACGTACTCAAACCCACGAGTCACAAAGCTTTTCTACGAAATTACTGGAAACCAAAAAAACTAGCAGCGAACAATTGTCACAAACTCCGCAGGAATTGCTTATGGTTTCTGCGGTCACACGGTAAGGTGATTCCGTTACCATCATTGCTATCTTTTCTGCAAGTTCTGTATCATAAGCTTCCAGTATGAATGCAACAACTCTTACCCTTGTAAATGCTTTTCATATTTTCCAACCACAGACATCCCATCTTTTACAATTACAAATGCATGCTCATCCACTTCTTTTAATTCCCGCTTTAAATGAGCACATTCATATTTGGACAAAACAACAATAACCATATATGTATTTTCTTCCGTATAACCGCCTTTTGCTTCCCACCATGTCGCATCGCGGTGATATTCATTGACAATGTAATCAATAATCTTTAAAGGCTCCTTTTTTGTAAATATAACCACTTCCGTGTTAATGTTCTGCGTATGAGCCCGATCCGTCATCAACATACTTACTGCCGAATATATAATGCTATATACTGCCGTTTGAAGTCCGAACAATACTGCACAAACAATATAAATAACTGCATTTACCGACAATGACACTTTACCAACACTAAATCCTTTAAACCGTTTGGTAAAAATCATACCAACAATATCCAAACCACCGCTTGAACCACCGGATTGCAATGCTATCCCAATTCCTGTTCCTCCAAAAATTCCACCAATTATGCTTGCAGTAAGGGAATCCCTTACAATTGGTATCGCCGGTATCGGAATCAAACTAAGAAACAATGTTTGACTCACCACACAAACCAATGTCCGAAAGAAAAATTTCTTACCGACAAATACATAGGCAAGTACAAACAATGGAATATTCAAAAGCATGTTAATAATACCCGCAATATCCGTTGTCCCGGATGCCAAATGAAAATAACGCACCAATACCGTACGAATCACCTGACTAATTCCCAAAACACCACCATTATAAAGATTTGCCGGTACGATAAAAAGATTAATACCCGCTGAAAAAACTAACATACCAACCACTGCAACCACATTTCGCTGCCAAAATTCCCGCTTTGTATTCATACCATCGCCTCTTTTCTCAAAATGTATGTTTTGCGCCGCTTTTCTTTCTCTTATTTTAACAAATTCTTTCTTTTTTTGCTAGTTATGAACTTATAACCTTGAATAAATATGGTGGGTGTAATTGCCAATCCCAGAATAGTTGCATACTCTATTCCACTTAATGGAGTCACCTCAAAAAGTGTCTGCAATCCCGGCAGAAAAAGCACTGCAGCAAGTAGTAATGTTCCCGCTGCAAAAGCACCGATGCTCCATAGATTTGTAGAAAATTTCAAATCTACCAGCGAACGCTCGCTCCGACAGGTAAAGCCGTGAAATAACCGTGCCAATGTCAGGGTAGCAAATGCCATTGTAGCCCCCATTGCATCGCTCCTATTCAACCCTATACAAAAAGCTGCCATTGTTGCTGCTGCAATAAGCGCACCATAGCCAAAGAGATGGCTCACAAATTTTCCTGTAAGAATACCTTCCTCCGGGTTTCTCGGCTTTTGCTTTAATAGTTCGGGATCCGATGGCTCCATTCCAATGGCAAGTGCCGGCAGCGAATCTGTCAACAAATTTATAAAAAGAAGATGAACCGGTTTGAAGGGTGATGGGAGTGCCGCTACCGAGCAAACAAGTACCGCAATAATTGCAGCCATGTTTCCGGAAAGCAGAAACTGTATTGCATTTTTTATATTGCGATACACGTTTCTTCCATTCAGCACAGCTTTAATGATGGTAGCAAAATTATCATCTGCTAAAATCATAGAGGAGGCATCTTTTGATACTTCTGTTCCTGTAATTCCCATTGCCACGCCAATATCTGCTTTCTTTAGTGCCGGTGCATCATTTACTCCATCCCCTGTCATAGCTACAATGCGGCCTTTCTTTTGCCAGTTTCTCACAATTCGTATTTTGTTTTCCGGTGAAACCCTTGCATAAACAGAAATTTCTTCCAAAAGCCCATGTAATTCTTCGTCACTCATAGCATCTAATTCCTGTCCCGTCACCGCCAAATCATCTTTTTGGAAAATGCCTATCTTTTTTGCAATTGCCTCTGCTGTTACTTTATGATCTCCGGTAATCATAACTGTGCGAATTCCAGCCTGTCTGGCTGTCTGTACAGCATCCACTGCTTCCTCTCTCGGTGGATCAATCATTGCTGCCAAACCGACAAAGATAAATCCATTTTCCTCCTCCAACGTCAGTTTCTTGCCCTCATTAACCTCTTTATATGCAAAAGCAAGTACTCGGAGACCATTTTCAGAAAACTTCTGATTCTGTTGCAAAATTTTCTCTTTCATCTTGTCAGTCATATCACGATTTCCACCAATCTCGGCACATTTTACGCATCGTTCCAGTAAAACATCCACTGCACCTTTCGTTAGTATCATCGTTATACCATGCAGGCGGTATTTGGTGCTCATAAGCTTACGTTCTGAGTCAAAAGCAAGTTCTTCCATTCTTGGTATCATTTCACGAATGACCTCTTCCGAAATTCCAGCCTTTGTCAATCCGGCTTTTTGTGCCATTGTCAAAAGACAGCTCTCTGTGGGATCTCCAATTTCCTTTTTCATTTGAACGGAGGCGTCATTATTCAAAATCGCGTTGTACAAAAAAATTCTGTGAAGCGGTTCCGTTAGCTTAAGGCTCTCTGGCTTAACAACAGTATGATTAATATATATATCTGTTACCGTCATTTTGTTTTGTGTCAGCGTTCCTGTCTTATCCGAACAGATTACCGACACACACCCGAGGCTTTCCACCGCTTTTAATTCCTTAATAATGGCATTCTCCTCTGCCATTTTCCTTGTTCCCATGGCTTGCACAATCGTAACAATAGAACTAAGCGCCTCCGGAATTGCCGCCACAGCAAGAGCCACAGCAAACATTAATGAATCCAGTATTGGCTGTTTCTGACAAATTCTCAGCACAAACACTATTGTGGAAATAATCATGATTACAATAGCAAGCTTTTTCCCAAAATCATCTAAACTTTCCTGCAAAGGTGTTTTCCTCTCTTGCGTGGCATTCATGAGTTCCGCAATCTTTCCCATCTCCGTCTTCATTCCTGTCGCCGTTACTAACACCACCGCACGTCCCTGCGCAACCAATGTACCGGAATATACCATGTTGATTCGGTCTGCCAATGCCGCCTCTTCCTCAATAGCATCTTCTGATTTATCCACATTTGTGGATTCCCCGGTAAGAGAACTTTCATTAACCTGAAGCGAATAATTATCCAAAATGCGTCCATCTGCTGCAATCATGTCCCCTGCTTCCAGAAGAAGAATATCCCCTGGTACAATCTCTTTAGAAAAGATTTTCATTTTTTTACCATCACGAAGTACTTTTGCATGTGGTGATGAAAGTGCCTTGAGAGAATCAAGCGACTTTTCTGCCTTGAGATATTGAACCGTTCCAAGCACAGCATTCATCACAATAACAACAAAGATTACAACCGTACTCTCCATATTTCCGGATAACATCGACACAACTGCGGCAATCATTAAAATAATAACCAGCAAATCCTGAAACTGCTCCGCAAAAATGCGCACCGGACTTTTTTTCTTTGTTGCTTGTAACTGATTTTCCCCTATTTTCTGCCTTATTTCCTGCACCCTGCTTTCTGTCAGGCCTTTCTCCGAGACATGTTGGTTTTGGAGTATTTCTTCCCTGGTCATCCGGTAAATTTCTTTCATCTTTTCTTTCCTTTCTCTGATTAATAACAATTTCAAAGTTCGCAGCCCGCCTCAATAAAAAAAGACTTTTTGTGCATGCAAAACACATGCACAAAAAGTCTTGTTCAACAAATCTAATTTGTTCCGTAAATTCCGGATTCTTTCAAATCGTACTGACGAAATCTACACCTCACCTTTTGGCGCGGAACTACTCCCTCTTTGCGGGTTGTTCTTATCTTATCACATATTCTTTTCCTTGTAAACAGTTATAATCCTTTGGAACGGTTGTATGCAGCACAAATCATATTTGAGTTTTTAATCAAAATGTGCATTGCAAAAAACTGTCCGATACCACACAGAAAAGCGCCAAAAATGCACCACATCAATACGGTCGTACCGTTTTCCTGGAAATTTAAATTGTAACGAATGGCGTTTGCCGCTAAACGATTTCCCAATTTGTAGTACCAGTAATAAGCATAAATACCGCAGGTAATGAATGACAGTAAAATAAATGCAACAAGTCCCGAAGTCTGCTCGCCATCTCCCTCGCAGGCAATATTAACTTCCTCAGCCAATTTGTAAATGAAGTAATAACCGTATATGCCACAGGTAACCAGTGAAAGTAAAATGTATGTAACAAGCGAGCGGTCTTCTTTTAATCTGCCGCCGGAATATGGTGGAGGTGTACTTCCCGTTCCTCCTTGGAAATTCTGCTTCACATCTTCAAAAGCATTTCCTAATTCCTGTTCACTTTTGTTAAACACATCCTCTGCTGCCTGTTTTACCTTTTCTCCTGTTGAACACGGTTTACCACAAGACGGACAGAATTTTGTTCCATCCGGGACTTGTGCACCGCAATTTGCACAAAACATATGTCTCCTCCTTTAGCTTAAAATTTTTTGAATGAGTAAAACCATACATCCCTTTGCCGGTTCAAACACAACCACCTGATGGTCCCCCCATATCATTCTATACAAATAAACAATAACATATAACGCTATCATTGTAAATATAAAACCTTTGTAAAACACTGGTTTTATGCGCTTTTTCAATAGAATGACAAGTAATATAACCGGTGGCGTAAAAAATAAAGGATGAAAATAAAATGCCCGTGCAAAATCCAGATGAAAAACTGCCATCCACGCTCTGGACATTCCGCATCCTGCACACGAAATCCCGGTCAGAAATTTAATCGGGCACGTGATGCCAAAGCCCTCTAAAACTAAGTATAACAACACAACCGCCGCAATTGCTGAAATAATCTGAAACCGGTTTTCTTTCTTCTCCAACTTACAGCTCCTTCCTAATGCTTTCCTCCTGATATTTTGTCATAATATCTGCGTTTGTCTTCATACATCCTTTTATCCGCTTCTCGCAGCAGATTTTCAAATGGCTCTTTCGCATTCTTCCGGTAAGCAAATCCATACGCCATACTAACTTCCTTCAATTCAAGATATACAAGCATTTTATCAATTTTTTCATTCACTGCATTTAAATCCACATCAAACAGCACAATCACAAACTCATCACCGCCCACGCGGTACACATTCTCATTGCCAAAGCAGGCAAACAAAACTTCTGCCGCATCACACAAATATTTATCTCCTGCCTCGTGCCCTTTCGTGTCATTTTTCTTTTTCAGTCCATTCAAATCACACATAATGAGGGCAATCGACTGATTTTTGGCAAAGTCTCCATCATAGGCAAACGACAGTGCTTTTCGGCTCCGGCAGCCGGTAAGCTGGTCACGCAGCGCATTTTCCTCAACTTCTCTGGCATAATTTCGGATACGAATCATCATGGAAATGACAAACTCCATCATATTTATCATAGTAGAAATATTGTCCATCAATTCCACCGGCGGATTATCCACTCCATAAAAACCAATGTATTTACCATTAACTTCAATTGGCCCTGTCACCAAAGTCCGAATTCCCTGTGGTTTCAAAATATGATACAGTGACTCACTCACTTTCCGATACTCCTCTATATCATGTATCATAATGTTGTGTGATTTTTCATACTCTAAAAACCACGCATCCAGCATTCCCTCATAAGGCACCCGCTGTAAATTATCAATTTGCTCGGATACACCTTCTCTACACCACTCGTAGGTATTTCGAAATGTACCATCTAAATTATCTTCAAAAATATATGCCCGGTCGGAATCCAGATTTTCACAAATATACTTTATAATCTGCTGTATAATATAATCCGGTGACTCCGCCGATGATGCATATCGTATCATATCTGTAATAAATTTTTCATAATTCCTTTTCATTCCGGCACTTCCTATCTTGTGTATTTATAAATCAGTTCCCGTATCTAAAACGGCCTCCATTTCATCAATATGCTCCAAGAACAAATCATCAATTTCCGCATCAAAATGCGTTCCCCGGCTTTCCTTCATAATCGCCATCGCTTTTTCCTTGGAAAATCCATCTTTATAGTGGCGTTTGGAACGCAGCGCATCATATACATCTGCCACCCCCATAATTCGTGCAGAAAGCGGTATCTCCTCACCGCGAATTCCACACGGATAGCCGCTGCCATCATATTTCTCATGGTGGTACAGTGCCATATCATGTGCAATCTGATAATAAGCATCGGATTCCATTCCCTGAATTGTATTCTCTAATATTTTGGCTCCTTCCGCCGGATGCGCCTTCATAATGGCAAATTCTTCATCCGTAAGTTTTCCTTCCTTCTGCAAAATACGGTCCGGGATAGCAATCTTTCCAATATCGTGCAGACGTGCGGCTGCCGCCGTCATCTCTGCATATTCATCCGTAATTTTATCGGCAAATCTCGCATCTTTTTTCATCACATTGACAAGTACCGTCACTAAATTTCCAGTATTTTTAATATGAAGTCCGGTAATTCCATCCCTCGCCTCAATCATCGCTGCAAAACTGGCAATGATATCACGCTGAATTTTGACTACCTCTTTGGTCTTAACATCCAAGTCATGCTGCAAACGCTCCGTATAATAATAGTTGTCCGTAATTTCTGTAATGACAATCATTCGCCCATAATATTTATCATCGCGGTAAATACCATGCTTGGATACTTCATATACACATTTTTCACTATTTTTGTGTTCTAGAAGTGAACATTCATCTAAAAATAAATTTTCTGACTTCGCAGCAAGATCTTCTAAATATTGTAACCCCTCACTCCGCTCTTTCTGCAGCTTTTCCAATATCTTTTCTGCCTCCGGGTTCGTGTAAACCAACCCGCCATAAATATTGAGAACAATTAAGCCATTGGACATATACTCCACCGCTTCCTGTTGTGCCAGACGCAGCGTGTCAAATAACTTATACTTGCGAATGAGCCGCTGAAACAAAAACACTGCCACCAGATACGCCAATGTTGTCGAATCATATCCGTCTGTCAGTTTAAACAAAAACAATACCAGACAAAGGAACGTAAGCAGCACCATAACAAGCAGTACCGTTACCTGCTTGCGCATAATTTCTGATTTGTCTTTCCGATATTTCTGAACGCACACGTAAAAGGTAGAAAAAACGAAATATAGTACAAGAATAATATACAAGTTGTAAAACAATCCATGTCCCAGTACCAAATGCGGAAAAAGTCCATCTTCTGTATAAGAAATGGATGAATAAAAAAGCGAATGATGTTCATTGGTAAATACCAATGCCGCCACAAACACGCTTATGCCAAAAAATAAATTTACCTTTTTTTTACTAAGTTTTACCCCGCAATACTCCATTACAAAGAGGTACATAATAAATATAATGAACGGTTTTCCTAAATATGTAAATTTCAAAGACTGCATTGCCAGTTCTTTGGTCGCCGCCTGCATTTCCAGCGTATACCCGGCAATATTAAATACCGTAGCATATAAAAGCATCACAAGAAGCGTCTGAATCCGCGAACTGTGCTGTCTGCTTACATATAAAATTTCAAAAAACAGTGCTGCCATTCCCACATACTGAATTACCAGTAAAATCCAATACATAAAACCCCCTCTTTCCTGCACCAGTTTTATCTATCGTTTTCCCTCTTTTGAAATAAAAATCCCGGTGCTGTTTTTCCAATTATCAAAATAACAATTACTCCGATGATAATGTTTGGCAGCATATAAGAACCATTGTAGATTAAGCTATAGTAAGCAACGCTCCAACCCTTTGGTGCATAACTTCCCCACAAAAGCCATCCGGATAAAAAGCTGCACAGAAAGCGCAGTGCTCCGCATATCGCCGTTCCAACTGCCGCACCTATAAGCTTATTCTTAAATAGCGGAAGAAAAAGCCCTGCCAGTCCAAGTACCGTAAAGGCAAAAAGATAATCTAACAGTACACATCCAATCATCGCAGGAATCGTAGCGCAGTACATTACATTACTAAAGCCTAATATAAGCTGAATGATACCATGTACGGCTGCCGTAAATGTTCCCCATTTCACTCCATGACGAAGTCCCATAATGACTAACGGAATCATTTCCAGTGTAATGCTTCCGCCCATCGGCATATCATAAAGTTTAATATAACTAAGGACAAACGCCATGGCAATCATTAATGCCCCTTCAACTAACAAAAAAGTTTTCTTCGATGTATCTGTATTCATAATAATTCCTCTTTTCCGCGCACACGCAACTTAATAACTTTATTCTAACAAGCATGAGAAAAAATGGCAAGTTTTGCCTTTTCTATAATCTGCGGTAATTTTCAAGCAATTTTCTCAAATCACTGATTTCCTCCAACAAATGTTTGCCAATGTCTGTGTCTTTTACAAACATACGCTGCAAATCTTTTTCGATAATCTCAGAAGAGGATTCAATATCCGTATTATTCATCAAGGCGTCTTCCACTGAAGTAAATGGGGTATGCGCTTTCAGCCTTAACCCATGCGAATTAAAAATCAAGGTATAGCCGGCAATCCCTGTCGCTTTATTCATGGAGCGGCAGAAACCGCCATCAATTACAAACAGCCTTCCTTTTGCCCTGACCGGATTTTCCCCCTCAATGGCATGGACCGGTGTATGTCCATTGATGATATGGGAATCGTCATCATAAAGCCCAAATTCATGAAGAATCTGGCAGCAAAAACTTTCATCATAATACTTGCTGTAATAAGGATTTGACTCCTCCGTCCACAAACTTTCTTTGTCCACGTATTCACGCTCAAAAGTCTTAAGTTTTCTTCCACACAAAGGCGACTTTTCACCGCCCCACAAAAACCACATGAAATCAATATCATCTTTGTCCGGGTTGTCCAAATAAGCAGCTCTTGCTTTTTCCTCGCACTTATCCAACAACGCTTTTCCATGATAATATTTCCCATCAATGCACAATTTATCAAAAGCTCCGTTTTTATCAACCGGAACACACCCATGATAAATTAAATTTCCGTTGTATACATTGTACATACTTCCTTTTTCATACAGAAAACGAATATGTTTTTGCAGACGCTGGCTCGACACAAAATTCCGGTGCAGTTTCCGCAAAATTTCCGTTTCTTCCTCTGTTAATTCATAAGGATCTGCTAAATCTACAGTCGGAAACACATTGGTATTCATAGTGACCCATTCGCCCTCAATCATAACCTTATTTTTTGTATCATCCATTTGCCCCAATAACAGCCTGTCACTCATCTCATACTCCGGATGTGTCTTTATCAACCGCCCCTCTAACTTAAAAAGGATAACGGTAACCGCTGCTAATGCTGCCTTTATGCCATCCTCAATTCCATACGTTTTCATACCAAAAAGAATCAACTGCCTTAAGCTGATTCCATAGGCATTTTCTAAAATTTCAACATTATCATATTTGAGGTTATTACGAATCACACTGCATATGCACGCATCATTTCCGCAGGCAGCACCCATCCATAAAATATCATGATTTCCCCACTCAATATCCAGTGAATGATAATCATACAATAAATCCAGTATTTTATCCGCACTCCCGCCTCGGTCAAAAATATCTCCGACAATGTGAAGGTGGTCAACAGCCAGTCGCTTAATCAACTGCGACAGTGCAATAATAAATTCATCTGCATCCTCCAGCTCAATAATCGTCTGTAATATCTGCTTATGATACCGAATCTGGTTTGCATCTTCATCTTCCTGCGCATGCAGCAGCTCGTCAATAATATAAGCATAGTCCTCCGGCAGTGCCTTCCTCACTTTTGACCTTGTATACTTCGACGACAATAACTTGGCAACCATAATTAAATGATTCAATGTCATGGCATACCAGTTGCCATCAATTCTGTTCGTTTCCCCGAGCAGCGTCATTTTTTCTCTCGGATAATAAATCAGTGTACACAGTTCCTGTCTGTCAAACTCCGATAAGGTATCTTTAAAAATCAAGTCCACTTTTTCTTTGATTACTCCGGAACAGTTATTCATAATATGCAAAAATGCTTCATATTCACCATGAATATCACTTAAGAAAAACTCCGTCCCTTTCGGCAGGTTTGTAATGGCCGTTAAATTTACGATTTCCCGGATTACCGCCTGACTTGATGAATAGTTTTGTTTTAATAGTTTTAAATATTTTGTGTTTTCCTTTCCGTTATACACATGCTCCATCAATCTATTTCCTCGTCTTTCAAATAAATTCCCCAATTGATTATATCATAACAGAAGATGTTATTTTTATGCAAGGAAAAAGAACGTTTGTGTCAAGTGTTTGTTGGCACTTTTTTGTTTTCCGTAGTTCCGTAGAAAAGCTTTGCGTCTCGTGGGCACTCCCGTTTGTTGAGTGCGTAGCGGTATGGGCACTGAAACTACCAGTGCCACATACCGACGTACTCAAACCCACGAGTCACAAAGTTTTTCTACGGAATTACTGGAATCCAAAAGAACTGGCTGCAAACATTTGTCACAAACCCATCATTTCAAACTCTGCCACATCCACACCATAACCACAACGCCCACAAGCCCGACACCACTACTCAAAAGCATAAGATTTCTCAAGCCAAACGCATCTTTAATCAAACCACACGAGATACTTCCTGCCATCTCCCCAAGCCCCATCCCGGCGAGGTTAATGAGGGAAGCACCTTTTACGGCATCCGCCTGCGGCAGATAGTCCATGACAAAATACACCGTGCCGACATAATAAATACTGAGCCCTAACAGTTCCAGTGCCTGCGACAAAATGACAAGTGTTACGCTACCGGAAAATGTCGTTGCCGTGGCGCGAAGGAAGCAAAAGAATGCACAGACTACCATCAGTTTATCAATGGAAACTCGTCCACGAATCCGGTAAAAGACAAGTGCCACCGGAATTTCCGCCATTGCAAGCACGAACTGAGCCATCCCATAGTCCGCGTGATTTCCTCCCATGCCCTCAATCCAGTCAATGAGAAATGTACTATTCATATTATAAGCGGCAAAGACAAACACAAGTCCAAGCAAAAATAATGAATATTTAGGAAAATGTTTCAGCAGATAAAAACACGAATGAACTTCTCCTATTTCACATTCCGCGTCTGAATTTTCAGAGGCTAAATCTCCCGTTTTTTCTTCCTTTTTTCTTTCCTTTGAAAAATCGACAGCATCCATATTAAACGCAAAAAAAGCAAACAAAAAACTTACGACAATCTGGAAAATTAAAATCCGGTTTGCCCCAAACGCATCGGCAATCAAACCAACCACAACGCAGAAAACGGCCCAGCACAAAGAACCGCAGGCACGCGATATGGCGTAGTTCATTTTCACGCCGTGGTTCATGTACTGGATGGACAGCGAATCCACAAGCGGCGAAGCGCAGTGGATTGTCATGCCAAAAACAATTAGCGTGAGCATTGCCATCCACATCGTATGTCCGGTTAAATAAAATAAAAAAGAAAAAATAATATTTACAAAAGTCATGAGAATCAACATGCGCTGCAAGGGAACTTTTTCGGCGTGTTTATCCGCAAAACTTCCTAATACCATTTGAAAAATGAGCACTGCCAGATATTTGACAGCACTCAAAATTCCGATTTCTGTTCCGGAAAAACCTTTTGCCTCTAAAAGCGGTGTTGTAAACGCCATCGCTACAGCTGCGAGCGTCCAGTATCCTCCCTGCAAAAAACAGTATTTCACCGTAATTCTTCGATTCATACCAACCGCCCCCTTTATTAATAAAGATACGGTTTTTCCCATAAATTCAATGTCGTTCCAATGCCCTTTTCTTTCGCCTTGCAGTAACACTCATACCCCCAGCCGACATCTAAAATCGGCATACCGCCGACACTGACCATAATAATTTCATCATCCGATTTGCGTCCTTTTTTTTCACCAAGCAAAATCTCACCAAGCTCTGTCACTTCTGAACGCTCAATTTTTCCATCGTCCACCATGTTGACATAATACATGCCGGGGATTCCTGATGAGAGACGCTTTCCATTTTCATCCCACTCCTCATAAATTTCTATGTACTCCTCATACATCGGGTAGTTATCCACAATTTTGCGGATATCTTTCACCATAAAATCATAATCGCTAAAATCCATTGTGCCGGAGGAAATAATCAAACAGCCGGGCTTAATCCATTCGGGCTTCAGCACCGGCCACCGGCGTTTTTCGACCGAAGTTGCCTCGCTGATGATATCTGCATCCTTTACCGCTTCTTCATCCGTACCGCACAAAACAATTTGGGAAACCTGCGGATACTTTTCTTTAATAAAACGCTCCATTTCTTTCGCTGTTGCGGATGCCGCAGAACTTCCTTTAATCTTAATGGTATCAATAGAATCAAACTGGGACATATATGCCATCAGACATGTTTTATTTACAACGCCGGGTCCCAAAAGTGTCAGCACTTTCGGATTTTTTACTGACAAATGCTTGGCAACCACCCCCGGCACCGCGCCGGTGCGCATGGCAGACAGCAAATTGGCTGACATATAGGCAAGCGGCTGTCCGGTCTCCACATCATTTAGTGTCGCCATCAAAATGGAACGCGGCAGTCCTTTCCTCACATTTCGCCCATTTGAGCCATAAAATTTTTCACCGGCTAAATGAAATCGTCCACCGAGATACGCCGGCATCGACATAAATCTTCGGTCACGCGAATCCTCAAGAGGGAAGCCTGGGATTTCTGATTCTTTTGGAAAAATCAATTGGATGCCATGCTCTCTCCGATTTTTTCCGCCCATCAAAACGTCGCCTTTTGCCAAAAGACAAAGCACTTCTTCCATCGTCTCCACACAATGTCCGGCATCCAAAACACCGGCATCTATCATATCTTTTTCATTTAAATATAAAAAATCAATTCTTGTATCTGACATAAACACCCTCCTTTTCCAGAAAACAGTTACATCATCGCATTAGCACGAACCTTTTTCACCTTATGTGCATGCAGCATCCAGTGAATGAGATAAGCCAAAAGCCCAAGCAGGCAAACACCAAAAATAATCGTTGTCAGTGCATTGATTTCCGGCGAAATACCTTTCTTAATCATTGAGTACACCTTCATCGGCAGTGTCGTCGTCTCGGCATTGGCAAGGAAACTCGTTACAATCAGTTCATCCAGTACCAAAGAAAATGCCATAAATGCGCCGGACATAACTCCCGGCATAATCGCCGGCAGTGTCACATGAAGAAATGTGTACACACGGTCTGCACCAAGGTCCATGGACGCCTCTTCAATACTTGGGTCCATGCCGACAAGTCTTGCCTTTACCGTAATGTAAACATACGGAAGAACTAATGTTGTATTACCAATAATGATAGTACCGATACTTAATCCGATATTTGACAGGTTAAAGACGAGCAACAGCGCAACCGCAAGCACGATTTCCGGAATTACAATCGGAAAGTAAATGGTATTCATAATCAATTTCTTTCCTTTAAACTTCGCATTGCGCAATCCGACCGCTCCGGTTGTTCCGACAACCAGACCAATCAAAGTGGAAATTACCGCAATCAAAAGTGTCGTACCAAGCACTTCCCAAATCCCGGAATCACTAAACAGTTTCACATAATATTTTGTTGTAAATCCCGACCACACCACATTGGCATGACTATCGTTAAACGAAAAGGCAATCATGACAAAAACCGGTGCGTAGATAAACAAAAACAATAGGACGACATATACTTTTCCGAGGAATGACATCACTCGTTTTTTCTTTTTTCTCTTTTCCATAGACTAAGCCCCCAAATCATCCAAATCTCCACCAAGTTTCGTGTAGATTAATACCATTAACAAAATTATCGCTGCCAGAATAATGGATAGGGCGGCGCCAAACGGCCAGTTTCTCGCGATGGTAAACTGACGATAAATCAAGTTACCAACCATCATCGAGGTACCGCCACCGAGCATATCCGTTACCATATAATATCCGATACAAGGGATAAATGTAAGAATTACTGCGGCAAAGATTCCCGGTGCCGTAAGCGGCAGAGTTACTTTGCAAAATGTCTTAATCGGTCCCGCTCCCAAATCTTTTGATGCCTCAATCAGACCCGGATCAAGTTTTTCAATCGATGAATACATAGGCAGTACCGCAAATGGCAGAAACATATAAATCATACCGACGATAACCGCAAAATTGTTATACAAAAGGTCAATCGGCTTTTTGATAATACCAAGTGACATAAGCACCGTATTGATGATACCGGAATTATTTAACATAACAACAAAACTATACAAAATAACCAAACCGCTGACCCATAAAGGAAGCATCAGAAGCACCGTCAGAACACCGGAAGTCTTTTTCTTCACGTGGGCAATCACGGTAGCTAGTGGATACCCAAGTAAAATCGTAAGAACGGTCGTCCACACGGCAATCAAAAGCGACTGTTTCACAACCGTTACATAAACCGGTTTAAAAATTTCCGCGTAGTTATCCAGTGTAAATTTATACACGATTTTCCCAAGCGGTCCCTTCGTCATAAAACTCATGAACAAAAGCATTCCGACCGGCACAAGCACAAACAGAACCGACCAAATTGTAACAGGCGCACACATTATAATAGAAGATAGTCTCGCCTTAAACGATTTTTTGTCTTTGTGTTTTGCAACCTGCGTTCCTTCTTTATTCTTCTTCATCCTCATCGCCTCCTTCAATATCACGGGAAGCATCCGTATCTACCAGATTTTTCTCCGGCAGTACAATTCCCTTTTCCAGATGCCAGTACAGATAAATCATCTCTCCCTCTTTTGGAAGGTCATCCATCGAAAATCGATTAATTTTTACTTCCGTTCCATCATTTAGTAAAACAATGGTTTTAATCAGGTTTCCGACATAAATATGTTCTTTCACCACCCCTTTGATATGAAATCCTTCTACCCGCTCTCTCGAATACAGCATATTTTCCGGACGAACCGATACCGAAACAGCACTTCCTGCTGCCAGTTCACCGGTAAAGCCGGATGCCTGCGCCTTTCCGACTTCCGTACCTACGGTTACGGTATCGCCATCCTGACTGATTACAACAGCATCAAAGATATTGGATTCGCCGATAAATCCGGCAACAAACCTTGTCTTTGGATGTTCATAAATATCAAATGCTGTATCCACCTGTTCCAAAACACCCTGATTGATAATCGCAATGCGGTCACTCATCGTAAGTGCCTCTTCCTGATCATGTGTTACATAAACAAAGGTAATACCAAGCTTTCTCTGCAAACGCTTTAACTCAATCTGCATCTGCTTTCTCAGTTTCAAATCAAGCGCGCCAAGCGGCTCATCCAAAAGCAATACTTTCGGGCGGTTAATCAGTGCCCTTGCAATTGCCACACGCTGCTTCTGTCCACCGGACATCTGAGTGATGCGCCGCTTGCCAAAACCTTCAAGCTGGACAAGCTTAAGCATTTCCGTTACCCTCTCTTTAATTTCAGCTTTCGGAACTTTTTTCACCTTAAGTCCATACGCTACATTGTCAAAAACATTCATATTCGGAAATAACGCATAATTCTGAAATACCGTGTTGACATCGCGCTGATACGGTTCTTTTTTCTCTACGCTCTCCCCCTGGACTTTAATCACACCGGAAGTCGGCAGTTCAAAACCGGAAATCATACGCAGTGTCGTTGTCTTTCCACATCCGGATGGTCCTAACAGTGTCAGAAATTCCCCTTCGGCAATATTGATATTCATGTTCTTTACGACATGATTGGTTCCATACCATTTTTCTACATTTACAAGAGATACAATAGGTTTACTCATAGTTCCCTCCATTCCGACTGTTTCTAAGAACGGTCTACATCAGTGCGTCGTCGCCTCGTTCATTGGTACGAATACGCATCGCATCTAAAACTTCCGTAACGAATACTTTACCATCACCATTTTTACCGGTTCCAATCGCGGTCGCAATGTCCGCTAAAATTTCCTCAATCTGGTCATCCTCCACAACGACGAAAACCATGATTTTCGGAAGCAGGTTAATATCATCGCCGGTGAAATTCATCTCCGGCAGATATCCTTTCTGACGTCCACATCCCATAACGGATAAGCACGTCATACCCTGACAATTGTGAGTGGCAAATATTTCTTTCAAACCGACCAATTTTTCCGGTCTTGTAATTACTTCAATCTTTTTCATGGTATCATCCTCCTATTCTGCTGCATTTCCCATCAATTCCGTGTAGTAAGTATCCATTAAGTTAATCTGTTCATCACTTACGGCAATGCTCCAGGAAATCGGGAATAACTCTTCCTCTTTTTTCAATGCCGGACTTTCATAAAAATCTTTGTCAAGATGAGGTGCTAACAACTCCTGTTTTAAGTTTGGCACACCGCCGTACTCGGCATTGCTTTTTGCATTTTCTTCTGGACGAAGCAGAAAATCAATTAACTCAGTTGCTTCACTCTGTTTTTCTGATGCTGCCGGAATCGCCCAATACTGCTGGAACCGCTCACATCCTTCTTTCAAAGCAACGGCTTCGAATTTATCCCAGTTATCTTTGGAGTCTACACAAAGTGTTGTATAATCCCAGCAAAACGCTACCGGACACTCACCATTTTCAAGCTGCGATACGGCACTCTCACCAACAAACGCTTTTACATTTGCTTTAATCTGTGTCAAAAGTTCATTGGCTTTTTTCATCTCTTCTTCGTTTGTCGAATCCGGCTTAAATCCACAGGCTGCTAACGCTTCACCGTAAAGGGAAATCGTTGAATTGACCATCGCAATTTTTCCTTTCAGTTTTGGATTAGCCAAATCCTTAAACGAGGTAATTTTGATTGGACAGGTCTCTTTGTTATAAACAATCGTTGTATAACTGCATCCCATGTTTGGAATTGTATATTTTTCTTCGGTATCTCCAATTGGTCCCTCTTTCAAAAAACTCTCCTGAATATTTTTCACATTTTTGACCTTACTCTTATCAATTGGGGCTAACAATTCACCATCCAAAAAGGATTTTACATAAGCACCCTCTAAGTCAATCAAATCGTAATCGGCACTTCCTTCAATCATCTTCGCTAACAAAGTATCCGTATTGTCGATGTAACTGATATTGACTTTAATTCCGGTCTCTTTGGTGAAGTCTTGAAACATCTCCTCCGACCAGGTTCCTTCCCAGACCATAATGTTTAAGCTGTCTGCTTTTTCTTTTGAACCGGTACTCTCTGAACTGCTGCCGCATCCCGAAAGAACGCTTATGCTCAGTACAAGACACATCGTAACTGCTATTAAATGTTTCATTTTCTTTTTCATAATCATGCCCTCCTTACGTTGATTGATAAGTTTTACTTGTTACAAAAAAAGAAAGCCAGCGGAAACTCCACGAGTCTCCGTTGACTTTAAAGCGATACTAGCACCAAATTATTTTTCTGTCAATGCTAATTTTTATTTTTTGTGAAAATGTAACGATTTCATTTTCATCATTTCATACATTTACGGTAAATTTCTACAATCTTGTCTTTATCGAGCGGAACCTGGCACTCATCAAGTCCATCCGCGGCACGCTCTGCCATACTCTCAAAGTGGCTTTCGTCCGTAATTCCAAGGTCTTGCATCGACAGTTTCAGCCCCATTTTTTCAAAGACTTCTTCCGTCTTTTGAATGGCAAGTTCCGCAATTTCATACGGCTTTTTGTCCGACGAAATACCAAATACATTCACTCCGTAATTCACAAAACGATCCACATTATCGTCATTTAAAATATAGCGCATCCACACCGGAGTGAGCACAGCAAGCCCGTGTCCATGTGTAACATCATACACCGCCGAGAGCTGGTGTTCCATCGCATGCACCGGCCACAAAGACGTAAGACCACACGCCAAAAATCCATTAATCGCCCAGCTTGACGTCCACATCAAATTGGCTCTTGCCTCATAATCATCCGGCTTCTCGCAAGCAACCGGTCCAAAATGGATACACGTTTTCAAAAGCCCTTCCATCACGCGATCCTGCATATATTTTCCCGGTGTTCCATCAAAATACAATTCAAAAATATGGCTCATAATATCTGCCGTACCTGCTGCCGTCTGGTATTTTGGCACAGTAAATGTATTAACCGGGTCCATGATAGAATATTTCGGATACAGCAAAATACTGCACATCTCCTGCTTATCCGAAGTTTCTTCGTTGTTAATTACCGCAAATCCGTCCATTTCAGAACCGGTTGCCGCCAGCGTAAGCACCGTAATAATCGGGAGTGCTTTTGTTATCAAACTGTTATCCAGCACCAAATCCCACGGACTTCCCTCATGGTAAAATCCCGCTGCAACCGCCTTCGCACAGTCAATCGTACTGCCGCCGCCAATCGGAATCACCACATCAATTTGATTTTCACGGCAGATTTGCACACCACGGCACACCGTACTAAGCCTTGGATTTGGCTCCACGCCCGCAAGGTCCCACGTTGTAATTCCTGCCTTTTTTAGCAGCGACACAATCGTATCATACAAACCACTGCGCTTTACACTGCCGCCACCGTATACCAAAAGGGCACGTTGTCCAAATTCACTGACAAGCTCTGGCAGATTTTGAATCTGTCCCTCACCAAAAAATACTTTCGTTGGAATATCATAATAAAAATTCTGCATCGTATCCACTCCTTTTCAAAACGTTAGAAAATGAATCCTGCCGCCAAATAAAGTGCCGCAGAAATCGCACCGGCAATCAGCACATACGGCTGGCTCGTCCGATACTGGTCATATATCGTTACCCGGCATGCTCGCGCCGAAACAACGCCTAGGTCAGAAACAACACACGCATTTGCGCCGAATAATCCGGCAGAAATAATTGCACCAAGGCACAACGGAACATTTGCACCAACGCCCGGTAATACTACCATCATAACCGGAATCGCAATCTGATACAACGTATAATTTAAGCTGAACAAGTATTCCGAGCAGCTAAAGAATACGAAGAAGATAAACGGCAGAAGACTGGCAACCGGAATTGCCCCGCAGACAGCGGATACAAAATCTTCCATTCCCATCGCATACATACATTCCTGCATCGCATAGCCAAGCATCAGAATAATTACCATGTCAACCATGTCAATAAAACCATCCACGATACACTGCACATACTCGGAAATCGTCTGCAATCCCTGCATAACATATAAAAATCCGGTAAATATAACCGCAATGGCAAACGCCGTAAAGCAGTTAAGTCCCGTTGCTAACAGAGCAATCACAATGCACACAAGCGGCAAAATAAGGTTTAGCACACTGACGTGTTTTGTCCTCTCATTATTTTCATCAAAATCCTCTTCTTCGTCTGCATCCGCCTCTTCATCGCTCCCTTTAATATCGCCCATCTGAACTCCTTTTTCTTTCATCATCCGGTACGCTTTTTTCATCGGTCCGATAATCGGAATTTTACCTGCCGCAAATAAGAGCGAAAGAACAATCGCAACAATCGCATAAAACATAAATGGAATCGACTGGATGAAAATATCCGTTGCCTGCGCTTTATCCGCAACATTATCCGCTTCTACAATCTGGTAAATGATAAAGTATCCCCACGCACCAAACGGAAGCATCGCCGAAGCACAGATACTAATTGTACGAATGATATAGGCAAGCGCCAATCTCGGCTTCTTCAGTGCATCAATCAATGGAGAAAACGCCGCACCGGCAGTCAGTGCCGACACATAATCATCCACCGATGTCGCACCGGCATACACACCCGCCGTCACCATAACGGCAGCCGCTTTTCCCTTTTCCTTGCTTGTCACAAATTCGGTAAACGCCTTTGTACTTCCGGTTCGCTTCATGGCTATAATCAAACCACCGCAAAGGAAAAACGACATATACATCTCGATATTTTCCGGATCACCAAGCACGGTATATAAATCATTGATAAATCCGCCAAAACAGGCACCTTTATACCACAATATGTAACATGAAAATGTACCTAAAACCAGCGACTGCATAACATCTTTTGTGACCAGAGCATATACAAACAGCCCTGCCAGTGGAACAAGAATCCAGAAACTTCCTGTCACCATTTGATTTGGCACCAAAAACAAGACAACCCAGAACACAATCCAAAATGCCCATAGTTTCACCATTTTCGGCTCGATATGCTTCGGATTCATGTAATATAAAATTCGTTTAAAAATGTTTTTACTGTCCATATCAATCACTCCAATCACACAAAAAACTTACTACCTGGATGAATGATCCCAGATTTTTAACTGCGTACCAATGCCATGGTCGACGGCATTGCGGTAAATTTCAGACCCCCATGCAACGTCCTCAATCGGCATTCCTTCAATGGCAACAAAAATAATTTCATCGTCGGACTTTCTTCCCGGTTTTTTGCCGCGGATAATTTCACCCAAATGGTCAATGGAATCTCTCGTAATCAGGCCATCCTCTACCATGTAATAGAACTCCTCACCCATGCAGCCGGTCGCCTTACGCATTCCATTTTCATCGTAACCCTCTTCATCCTCGATGCCGTACTCCTCATACATCTTCCAGTTATCGACAACTTTGCGGATGCCAACAAGTTCTTTTTTATCCATGTTGAAAAAGCTCGTCGCAATCAGGGTAACACCCGGTTTTAACCATTCTTTTTTGTAGGTCGGATACTGCCCCGGTTTCACAGAAACCGACTCGCTAATAATATCGGAGCCGCGGACTGCTTCCTCTAACGTCTCACAGATGATTACTTCCTTCACCTGTTTATAATGGGTTTCAATAAACTCCTTAAGCGCAGCCGCCGTTTTGGATTTTAAGGAACCTGCCTTGATTTTTACCGTGTCTATTTTTTTTGCATTTGTCATAATGGCACGGAAACAAGCTTTCGCAATCGGTCCTGCACCCAACATTGTAAGAACTTTTGAATCTTCTCTTGCCAAAAGTTTGGTTGCCAGTCCCGGCATTGCCCCCGTACGCATTGAACTTAACAAGTTCGCTGACATATAAGCAAGCGGTGCTCCGGTCTCCACATCATTTAGGGCAAACATCAAATTGGAACGCGGAATTCCCATCGGGCGGTTATTTCCGTTTGAGCCGTACCATTTACATCCTGCGACATGGAATTTGCCCCCTAAGTACGCCGGCATGGCGATAAACCGCCGGTCGGCGCCGTCATTAATCGGGAACCCGTCAATATCGGATTTTTTCGGAAATTCCAGCATAATTCCGTGAGAGTTATGCTCCGGACCACCCATGATGAAGTCGCCATCTTCCAAAAGCCCCATTGTCTCTTCCATCACATCAACGCATTTGGCAGCATCCATAACTCCTGCCTCAATCATATCCTCTTCATCTAAATAAAGCATACGGAGTTTTTTCGATTCTACTAATTTTGCTTTTTCTTCTGCAATTACAGCCTCTAATTCACTCATGCCTTGTCATCTCCTTTGACTTTCACTCAGTTTATTTCAAACTCTTAAATCGGTCATAGCTTAAGGAAGAAATATCAACTATTGTGTCTTCTCCTGCTACCATCTGGGACAACATCAGTCCAACTGCCGGTGCGGTGCCAAACCCATGACCGGTAAATCCACAGGCAAGAATCAGTCCAGGGACTTCATCTACACGGTCGATAACCGGTACGCCGTCAAAGCACAAATCACACCAGCCGCCCCATGTGCGGACAATTTTGGCATCTGCCAGTTTCGGAATGTATCCCATAATCGCGCGGCATCCTGCTGAAGCAGTAATCGATGTTGTGCGCAAATCATCAAACGATTTATCAATCGATTCTTCCAAACCGGAATCGGAACCGAATACAAATGAACCATGCTGTGACTGATGTCCATAGAAATCGGCATCTGCGGTTCCTAACATGATATCAAACATATGTGGCTGCATTTCCGTTACCAGACATTCTTCAAAGAATTTTGTCATCGGCACATCAATTCCTACCGTGCGGGCGATAAAACGGCTCTCGTAGCCGGCAGCCAGAATAATGGTTTCGCCCTCAAATACTTCCCCGGTTGTAAGAATTACTTTTCTCGCTTTTCCCTTTACTTTCTCAATTGCTTTTACCTTTGCTCCGGTTATGTAACGTGCACCGAGTTCCAGTGAACGGGTATAAAAGGCAAGGGTTGTTTTCATTGGGTTTGCGTGACCGTCGGTTGGACACCAGCTTGCACCAATGACTTCATCCGAAAGATGCGGACAGATTTCTTTGACTTCTTTGCCGTCAATTACATGCATATCCAGTCCTACGCTTCTGGCATTGGAAGCTAAGGTTTCAAGTTTTTTCAAATGTGCTTCCGTTTTACCGAGACGCAAGTTTCCTCTCTGGTAATACTCAACGTCTACACCAAGTTCTTCGGAAAGTGTCGGCCACATATTGTTGACCGCATACATCGCATACGGAAGTTCTCTGACATCACGTCCGGACTGACGGACACCACCACCGTTTCTTGATGAACCACCGTGTCCGATACTATCATCTGCTTCTAATACTAAAACATCTTTGATTCCTCTTTTGGCAAGGTAATATGCGGTTGCACAACCGTTAATACCGCCACCGATAATAATTACGTCTGCTGTTTTTTTCATTTGCAGTCACCTCCATCCCTTGCTAAAACTTTCATCTCTATTGGTCTCATCGGAGCTCTTGATACCGCCGGTTCAATATCCGTCGGTCTTACGTGAAGCTCTCTTGCCATAATTCCTTTTACTAATTTACCACAGGTCTGTCCCTGACAGAGTCCCATGCCATTTCTCAGATATCGTCTCATTTCCTCCATTGTCACAATGCCCTCGTGAATGGCTTTTCGTATTTCTCCTTTGGTCACTTCCTCGCATCGGCATATCAGCATATCATCATCTGCGCCAGGTACAAAGGGACCGATTTCTTTTAATTTTTCCTGAATATCCATCATATCGTTTTCCTCTTTTCTGCGCTGTCTCGCGCGTTATTTTCGCGTTTTCTATGCTCTCTTATAGAAGCGTGCCTTCGTTGTCATATCACTTGGCACCTTAATTGTCAACAGATTGGTGTGGTCAAATGCTTTGGCAGTTTTGCAGGATACCACTTCGCAGTCGCACACTTTCTGTCCGTCTCGTCCGAGCGCAATTCCTTTTTCACCTGCCTCCGGCAGCGGAAGAAATTCGTAAGGAAGAGTGACGGTACCAAATCCGGGCTCCGTTTCCTCATCGACTAAGAAGATTGCCTGACCGGAACAGGAAGCTACACACATACCACATCCGATACATTTGGAACCTGGCACAACAACCGGCAGCGATGTAATGTTATCGCCGATGGAAATACATCCTTTCGCACAGGCATCCTGACATGGGTTACACGGAATGTTCTGCGTACACTCCATAACCGGATGAACACCGACTGCATGGGTAACACCCGGATACCGCTCAATCTCATCGTCTGCTACATAACCTTTTGCAAGAAGGTTTTCGGAAATGTCTATGCCCTCTTCGGTTTTCTCAATTTTTTTGCCTCGGTTTTTCGGAGCAAACATTCCCTGACGAAGGGCTTCCAGTGCGGATTCCAATTCGCTTACGCGGGCTTCTCTTTCTTCTTTTGTCATGTAACCCAGATACTCAGAAATGACCGCTCCGGAAATTCGACCTTCAATCATTGCCGAACTTGCTTCCTCAATTCCGGATACATCACCTGCTGCGTAAATACCCGGTACACTGGTTGCACCAAGGATATCACAAACCGGTACATAACCACCCGGTGTGTCGTTCATTTCGCAGCCTGCCTGTTTGAGTAACTGTGACATCGGTGACAAACCAACTGCCATACAAATGGTGTCCACATCGAAATGTTTTTCCGTTCCTTCGATGAACTGGAAGTTTTTATCGACCTCTGCAATCGTAACACCCGTTACCCGGTCTTCGCCTTCTGCTTTTACGATGGTATGTGACAGATAAAATGGCACCCCGAGTCTTGCTACTTTCGCAGCGTGTACCCCGTATCCGCCAACTCTCGGTGCCGCATCAACGAGGGCAACCACTTCGCATCCAGCCTGCATTAACTGGAAGCTGACAACCAATCCTACGTTACCGGTTCCAAGCATCAGAATCTTTTCTCCGGCTTTGATGTGATGAAGGTTCATCATCGTCTGCGCTGCACCTGCTCCGATTACACCAGGAAGTGTCCAGCCGGGGAACGTTACCATGTTTTCACTGGCTCCGGTTGCCACTAAGATGGCATCCCCTTTCATATGTTTTACTTCATCTCCGATTCGCACCGTGATTTCTTTCTCCGGATACAAACCGATTACCGTTGCATTTAACATAACTTCAACGCCGTACTTTTCTGCCTCAGCGAGAAGTTCTTCTCCTATTTTAAATCCGCGGATTTTTGCTTTGTGCTCCTTTGAGCCAAAGAACTTATGAATCTGCTTAAATAACTGTCCGCCCGGTTTTTCATTTTCATCAAGTACCAGAGGATGCAATCCATGTTTTGCTGCTTCGGTTGCTGCGGACAATCCGGCTGGTCCTGCTCCAATTACAATCAAATCATATCGTTTCATTTACGCTTCCTCCTTTGCACTTGCTCCATACTGGGTCTCTACTATCATTCCCTCTTTCAACGGGGTGATGCAGGTTCTCACATTTGGCTTTCCATCAACTACCATAACGCAGTCGGTACAGCGTCCAATCGCACAAAAGACACCTCGTGGTTCATGGCGTTTTGCTGTATAACGATGTGCCATCACACCGGCTACGCGAAGAGCTGCTGCAATCGGCTCTCCCTCATACCCTTCCAACGTTGTTCCGTCATATGAGAATTTCACTAATTTTCCTTTTGGAGATTCCCCTAAAATCGGATGATTTTCAATTCTCTTTTCCATACCGTAATCCTCACTTTCCAAAATTCAAATTGATTTAGAAACAACAAAAGAGCCACTGGCACCAAACGCGGTCACCATTGACTCTTTACGGGAAGTATAAACCCTAGAACCATACTAGGGTCAAGGGCTTTTTTTGAAAATTTGACATTTTTTTTCATCTTTGCTAAAATAAAGGCACTTGCAACGGCGCTGTTTCTATGAAATAGCGCCTTTTTTAGGAGGAATGATCATGGCAAACAGCACATTTCACATCGGAGAATTATCAAATTTATTTAATATCAGTGTCGATTCGATTCGTTATTATGAAAAAAAGGGATTAATCTGCCCGACACGAAATGAAAATAACGGATACCGGGAATATTCTCTGGATGATTTCCAGACCTTGGTGATGATTCGTGAACTGCTGGGACTTGATTTTCACAAAGAGCAGATTAGCGAGTTCTTAAAGAATAGAAATATTTCCACCACAATGGAAATGTTAGATACGGAGCTTTCTATTATAAAGGAAAAGATGGAAGTTCTTCAAAAGAAAAAGGAGCAGATTGTCAGCCGGATTCAGTCTTTGCAAGCCGTGCAGAATGAGTCATCGGACACTTCCATTCAATTAAAGACATTCAAAAAACGCCCGATTGCCATGATTTCCACGGAAAATCTGCCGGACGCTTATGTCGACTACACAATGGTTCAATATATGAAAAAGAACCGGATTAAATTAGATACCATCGGTTTCTGCGACTGTTACACGCTGGATTTAGAAAAATCAAATCCAGACTCCGATTACTACCGCACGGAAAATGTTTTCTTTTTGACTGACAGCACAAAAACGAAGACGGACACGTTTCTCCCTGCCGGCGAGTATCTGTGTCTGTACTACCACGGCTCCTTGAAGCAGACCAAACAGTTGATGCCTTCTCTCTATGCCTATGCGAAAGAACATCACTTAACCGTCACCGGCCACCCGATGGAACTTTGCCACATCGACAGTTATGAGACGAACCGCGAAAGCGAATATGTCATTGAATTAGAACTTCCGGTGAGTTCTCATCCTTTTGCAAAACAGTAATCACTTTATCCCAATTGTCCAGTACAAATCTGCCAATTACCGGATCATACATTTTTCCTAAATTCTTTTCTATTTCCTGATAACAGATATCAAATCCAAGCGCCTTGCGGTAACGTCTTGTTGAAGTCATCGCATCAATGGAATCACAAATCGCAATAATTCGTGCTCCCACCGAAATTTCTGCCCCTTTCAATCCATCCGGGTATCCTTTTCCATCAAACCGCTCATGGTGATGAAGCACAATATCAATCAGCCCTGAAAGCATACTGGATTTACTCAAAATCTCGGCTCCAATCGCCGGATGCTCTTTCATAATCTCCCATTCTTCATCCGTCAGCCGCTCCGGTTTATTTAACACGGCATCCGGGATTCCAATTTTTCCTATATCATGTAAATGCGCCGCCACATGAATATCGTTTTGGCATTCCCCGGTAATCCCCATCTCGCCGCATATCATCTGAGCCAAGTCACTGACCCGCTCCGAGTGTCCTGCCGTGTAAGGGTCTCTGGCATCTAATGCACTTGTTATGCACTCCACAATTTCATGGTAGGCATCAATATTTAACCTGTCAAGTTCCTGTATCATGTAAATTACACATCTTCTTTCCTTTGTTCGCTAACTTTTATTATACAACGAATAGAGGGAGAGGACAAGAATTGGGAATGGAGAATTTATTTCAAGTAGGGGAGACACCGTTTTTAGTTTCCGCAGTTACAAGCCTCCCTTAGTGGTTCGTGCACCGCTGCCGCTTGACAAACCTCTGCGAGGTTTGTAGTGCCCTCACCACTAAGGGAGTCTTGTAGCTGCTGGAAAGCTGAAAAGTTGTGTCGCCACTTTTATCGCAAATGCTGGACAATGGATTTTAGGGATGGCAACTTGCATAATGCAACGTTATTTTGCTCCAACGCCCAAAAGAGTTGCAACATAACGAAATCATTCTTGCTTCAATGCAACGCTCTATGGCAAATTGTGCCTTAAACGTTGTTTTTTCAATGTGATTTGTCGCGAAACGACTTGTTGAAAGCGGAAAACGAGGAAAAATTACAACTCTTTATGTCAATTCCCTAAAATAGCGTTGCATTGCTTCCCCTCCTTTCGCCACCATCGCAAAATAAAACCATTTTTTCCAATGGTTTTATTTTATATTTTATCCCCACACTTCTTCTGCAATCTCTTTTACGAGTTTCAATTTTGCCCACTGCTGCTCCTCAGTCAATTTATTACCGATTTCACAGGAAGCAAATCCACACTGTGGACTTAAGCACAAGCGTTCAAGTGGAATATATTTCGCTGCTTCATGAATTCTTTCAATAACTTCTTTTTTATCTTCAAGCTCCGGTGTTTTGGTTGTAATCAGTCCAAGTACTACTTTTTTGTCCGGTGAAACTTTAGCAAGTGGTGCAAAACCGCCGGAACGCTCGTCGTCATACTCTAAGAACAAAGCGTCTACATTTTCTTTGGCAAATACATAATCAGCCACACTGTCATAAGGACCGCTGGTAAAATATGTCGAATGATAATTGCCGCGGCAGATATGTGAAGTAATTACCATATCCTCCGGCTTTCCTTCCAATGCCAGATTATTCACAGCCAGCAAACTCTGTTTCACTTCTTCTAAGTCAATACCAAGGCTTTTGTAACGCTGTTTTGCGGCATCACCCACAACGGCACCCCATGTACAGTCATCCAACTGCAAATTGCGGCAGCCTGCCTCATAAAACTGGCGGATAACATCCTGATATGCCACTCCAATATCATGAATCAGTTCTTCATCTGTCGCATAAAATTTTCTTGTTGATTCCACATTCTGCGGAACAATAAACTGCTGGAACATCTGTGCCGGTGCTGGAATTGTATATTTTGCAACTGTATTTTCATCTTCCAAAGTTTTCAAAAACTTAAAGTATTCAACAAATGGATGTGCTTTCGCTTTAATTTTTCCAACTACATAAGTATCTTCCAGAGAAGCGAGCTCGCCTGCAAACTGTACGCCGCCTCCGGTTACCTCATGTGCTACTCCCTCAAATCCCCACATAAAATCCAAATGCCAGTAAGTTCTACGGAACTCACCATCAGTAATCACATGGAATCCCAAGTCCTTCTGTTTGGCAACAACTTCACGAATTGCCTCATTGATTGTCTCGTCTAATTCTTCTTTTTCAATTTTCCAATCCTCATACAGCGCCTTCGCCTTCTTTACCTTTTCCGGGCGTAAAAAACTTCCTACATAATCATATCGAAATGGTTCCTGCAATGCTGTCATCTTCAAATCCTCCGTTTTTCTTTGATGAGGATAGTGTAGCATTGTTTATTTCTTTTGTGAAATACATATAACCATGCCTTCACTATAGCTTCAAACTATAGACAGATAATTTTTTATTGCTTCCTGATAATATAAAGCGTAGCGGCTTAACATCGTATTTTTCTTACGAATCATGCCGATCCGCATATCACAATCCGACACAAGGGGCTTTGCAATAATATTTTCACCATTTAACTTCTGGTCGATGACACCGGAACAAACCGTAAATCCATTTAACCCAATCACAAGATTAAACAGCGTTGCACGGTCGCGCACCTGAATATTTTTCGGAAAATCCAGCATACTCAAAAACTCCTCAGCAAAATAAAAAGAGTTCCGCTCTCCCTGCTCATATACCAGATACGGATATGGCTGCAAATCATCCAGTGTAATTTCTTTCTTATTTGCCAGCGGGTGCTCACGGCAGATAAACACGTGCGGTTCTGCCACAAACAATTCTTCAAATACAAGTCCGTTTTTCCTCATAAGTTTCGTCAGAACTTCCTCGTTGTGCGCCGACAAATATAAAATTCCAACCTCGCTTTTCCCCTGCGCCACGTCATCAATAATCTCTCCGGTCTGTGTCTCGCGCAAAATGAAATTGTACTGGCTGGCATCGTACTGTTTCACCAAATCCACAAACGCATTGACCGCAAAGGAATAATGCTGGCACGACACTGAAAATTTCGGCGTCCGGTTTTTATCCTTGCCAAAATGCTCCTGCATAATATCCGCCTGCTCCAAAAGCATCCGTGAATAGGCAAGCAGCTCCTCACCTTCTCTCGTTATCACAACACCTTTGCTGGAGCGTGAAAAAGCAGTCACGCCCATTTCCTTTTCCAAATTTTGAATTGCCGCACTAAGACTTGGCTGCGAAATAAAAAGTTTCTGTGCTGCCTCCGAAATGCTCCCACACTCCGCAACTGTCACCAGATATTTTAACTGTTGTAATGTCATACCTTTTCCCCTTATCGTATATAAATCCCTTTCATTATAAGATTTCCGACAAATTCTGTCCATAGACAATTCTTTCATTGACATAATAATTTCCCACATGCTATAATTGGGTTACAACTCAAATAGCAATTCATTTCTATTTCGAGGCACACGAAGGGATTTTACATAAAATAAAAAAGGAAGGAGGAATGCAAAGTACATGGCAAGAAAATACGACAGTGAAGAAACGAAGCAGAAAATTCTGTCATCCAGTGTCCGCTTGTTTATAGAAAAGGGATATCACGAGACAACGATGACGGAAATTCTTCATGATGCAGGCGTATCCGGCAGCAGTTTTCACTCCATTTTTCACACAAAAGATGGCGTCTTGGCAGAGCTTACGGAATTTATGTTTGAAAATCAGTTTGGTGTAGCAGAAAAAATCATTGGAACCGGGAAAAATCCGGTGCTTCTCTACGCCGTTGAAACCTGTATTCAGTTGACGCTTACCGAGATGAATGAACATCTGCGCGATATTTACATGGAAGCCTACACGCAGCCGGCATTGATGGATTATATTCACAAGCATACTGCAAAAAAAATCGCGATGATTTTCAGGCAGTATAATAAAGACTTTCAGGAAAGTGATTTTTACGAAATGGAAATTGGGACAGCCGGATGTATGCGTGCCTATATTGCAAAAAAATGTGATATGTATTTTACTTTGGAAAAGAAACTTGAGCGGTTTCTAAGAGTAACGCTTGGCGCATATCATGTACCGGATGACATACAGCGTGAAACCATCGCTTATATCGGAAAATTAAAAATCCGGGAAATCACCGGTCAGGTCATGAATAAATTGTTTATGGCTCTGGCAATGAAATATGATTTTACATTTCATGAGGCAAACACAAAAAGGAAATGAGGGATATTATGACAAGGAAAGAATTTCACAAGAGACTTTTGATTACGTCTCTTCTTCTGGGGCTGGTACTCCCCTTGGCAAATGTACCGGTAACATCATCATTAAACCAGACCAAAAAAGCGGCGGCAGCAGAGCCGGCCGTAATGACTTTTGCCGAGGGCGAGGGTACCGGAGAAGAATTTAAGGAAGAATCCTGGGTGATGGACTCTAATGCGGCTGGAGAGCCACACAAAGGTTCACTGGCTATTGAAAGCTACCAACCCAGCTCAGACACTTATGGTATTAAAAAAAATCCATATTCAAAAAAGGAAACCCCGGAAAAAGTAATCCGGCTGTTTGACGTGGCAAAACCGTATTCTGCACCCGAATCCGCCGCCGAGGAAGATCCGAATAAAAGTACCTCTGATTACCGTTCCACAATCATCACACTAAATCAACTGGTTCCGCTAAATAGCAGATCGCAGTTTTCCACAAAATTTACCTTTTCACTCCCGGACGCCTGCGTCAACACCAAACAGGCAGGAGGGAAAGAATTCGCCAGAGAAGTCGGCGGCGACGGCCTTGCCTTTTTCATGGAAGATTACATATCCGATCCGGAAGATTTAGCGTATACGTATTCCGGTGGTGACACCTATCCATTCGGCATGCAATGTGACGAAAAAAGACTCATGGTCGAAATGGATTCCCAATATAATGGTGCCTATTGTAACATGAATAGAACGGGCGACGTATATCCATATGATGAAAATCGCCCATTTTCCTATGAAAGCTGGGATTATGATAACCAATTATACTTTCACAAAGACCAAACCTATACCGGGAAAAATGACTACGAAAAAAACTTTAATCCTTATGAGGGCACGGACGGCAGAGAGTACGCCGCTTACCGCAATTACAAGTATGCCGAGCGCTTTGACCATATCGGCATCACGCTAAACAGCGACCATGCCCGTCACGATGCCATTTATTACCTAAACGGTCTTGACCCAACCAAAACGGTGGAAAAAACAAAAGATGGAAAAACCTATACGGCATACGAAAATCTTGCTTATTTTGATGCCTGTGCAGGTGGCGTTCTGGATGACACAGATAAGTTAGAAGCTGCCTATCAGGACACCACAAAAAAGAGTATCGAAGTCAGCGATTCTTCCACCTGTGCCACCCGTTTTGCAGACGCAGGGGTAAATGACAGGCTTTTTACCGTATGGATTGACTACGATGGTGAAAAAATGTATGTCCGCTATGCCAATGGCGATTTTGCCAATGCGAAAAGACCATCCAAACCGCAGATTGAAAAAGAAATTGACCTTCACTCCCGTTTTGACAACAAAAAGGCTTTGATTGGTTTTTCTTCATCAATCAATGCCTCCAAGGCGAATACAACTTTGCACGCCTTCCAGTTTACCAATGGGTATAAACCAATTGACGAAGAGGCATCTTATCAAATCAATTACTGGAAGTTAAATCCGAACACAGAATATTATGTAAAGGCAGAATCTTCCGAGGTTATGACAGGTGCCGTTGGCGACACTGTCACTGTGGCTGAAGCAGATCCCAGCTATGCGACAAAATATAGTAATGATTACTATCACATAAGCACAATCACACCGCAGGATTCCTCTGTCACACTCGAAAACGCGGATACACATTACCAAATGAATTTGTATTATGAACCGGAGAAAACAACCTATAAGGTACTCTACTATCAGGAAACAGAAGATGGTAACTATAAACTGCTGAACGAATACGTAAGCCCCCCAACCTACATTGGGAAGACCGTTTATGCAGAAATTAAGGAGCCCGATGGATATATGCAGGGTGGAGATGATACTACTACATTTGGAATTGTTAAGCCAAACAATGCCACGATACTTAAGGTTTATTACGATAAATACATACCCCTGCCGGAACCAACCGAGGTGGGACAGACACCATCACCATCACCAAGCCCGACTCCAACTGCTACACCGACTGCTACACCAACCACTACGCCGACTGCTACACCAACCACTACGCCGACTGTCACTCCAACGCAGCGGGCAACAGCGACTCCGACGGTGGCACCAACCATAGCACCGACTACTGTTCCAACTCAGGTTCCAACCGTTGCACCAACCGCTGCACCAACCGTTGCACCGACAAAAAAAACAGTCAAAGTTTCCGTAAACAAAAAACTGATTCAACCGGTAAAAGCGAGCAAAAACGCTAACCAACTTTTCTGGAATCCGGTAAAAAATGCGGACGGATATTTCATTTACGCCTCTGCCTGCAATGAAAACGGAAAAGAGCGTAAAGTAAAGAAAATTGCTGATATTAAAAACCGATTAACCACTTCTTACACCCACAAAAACTGTGAAAAAGATACGTGGTATAAATACCGTATTACGGCTTACCGCATTATCGGGAAGAAAAAAACTGCAATCAGTAAATCACTGGAATTACATTCGCTGACGAAAGGAAGTAAAACTTATGAAAATCCTTCGCGCGTAAAAATCCGCAGTGGTAAAAAACTTTCTTTAAAGGCCGGAAGCACTAAGAAAATACGAGCACAAGTAATTGTACCAAAAGGGAAAAAAACCTGCTGGCACATTCAAAAAATCCGCTACCTTGTGAGCGATTCCTCTGTACTGACCGTATCAAAGAAGGGTAAAATCAGAGCAAAAAAAGCAGGGCATGCGACAATTTATGCCGTTGCCCAAAATGGTGTAACCGCTAAAATTAAAGTCAGCGTAATAGCTGCAAAATGATAAAAAAAGTGCCGGAAATTCGCATTTTTATGGATTCAAATATTCTGAAAGCATATCAGAAACACAATTTTTGATTTCCACTGCGATGCTCCGGCACTTTTCTTTTGATAAGCCGGCCTGTGTTCCTACAAAAATTAGTTCTTTGCTTCCCGGATTTTTCCCATTCCCAGCCACAGTTGTCGTGTGCTCTCCATAATATGTCGTACTATATGTCAAATCATACGCCGGACTCAGCCGCCAGCACTTTTTCTCCTCTTCATAAAGAAAAGAGAAGTTTTTTGCATGGTCGTCTCGATTGTGAGCATACACATTAAAACACATACGGCGGTACATATTCTCCAAATCCTCCGGTGAATTATTGGTTATTATTTTCGTAAGTTTCATCAAATCCTGATAATCAAGAACAGGCTGCTCAAAATCCAACTCCAAAAGTGCCGCCACTGTCAACATATGCACTCTTTCCATTTCTCCATGCTGATTTTTCCGGTCAAAGCGTTTCGTACCAAAATAGCCGCTGCATTTATCTGACGGAAACAAATTACATTCACTCATCGTAATTCCACACTGCTCGGCACACAGATAATAATCGTATTCCATTTTTCCAATATCCGCACGGTCCACATGCGCCGGAAATTTAATAATCCATGGCTCCCCATCCATTTCCATCATAACTTTAGGTTTGGCTCCGCCACTGGTTCCGCCCAAACGATACAATTCATCCAGTTTTTCTGTCTCCTCTGTATTCAAAATGCGCTGACATTCTTCTGCCAGTTCATCCAGATTATCCACGTCCTGACCATAGGACAGATTTCTTTCGGGGCGATAAATAAGTGCTCCCATCCCTTGATTTCCTACTACTGCCAAACGGTCAATAATTGAAAATTCATCTCTATTTATCCCATGTTTTTTTAACATTCTATCTAACAATAACTGCCCCCACGCATCCGGCAGGCTGTCTGCAAACACGCCGAATAAACCTCGAAAATAATCTTTTGTGGGAACAAAAACCCGTTTTTCCAATGGAAGTGAAAAAGGGCTGATAGAAAAACCGTCCGCCAGCCATTCATCAGCATATTCAAATGCTGCTTTTTTTGATTCCGTAAGTGCCATCGTCCCTACAAGCCGCTCCCCGTAATAAACATGCAACACTTTATTTTCCCTCATTGATAACCTCCTGAATACTTCGATACGGAACATCCGTAAATAAATTCCGTATCTCATCCACCTCATTCAGAGCAAATGCCAGCTTCGTTAAAGAGAGTAGTGAAATCTGCCCTGTCGTCTCAAAACGCTTAATTGAGCCGTAACTTACACCGCTCATTTCCGATAATTTTTTCTGGGAAATCGAACGCCTTTTGCGAATCCCTCGTATTCTGCCCGCCAGCTTCATATCGATTTCCTCTGCTGTCTCCCATATTAATTTCTCCATTTTGTGTCACCTTTATGTGTTGTTTTTACAGATAATATATTATCTATTTTGTTGTATATTTATGTGTTTTGTATAATATATTATCTACTTATATATTATCATAAGGGTATTGAAAACACAAGCAAAAGTCAATGTTAGTTTGTGTCAAGTGTTCGTTGGCACTTTTTTGTTTTCAGTAATTCCTTAGAAAAGCTTTGCGTCTCGTGGGCACTCTCGTTTGTTGAGTGCGTAGCGGTATGAGAAGCTTGCCGGTTTTTGGACTCTATGCTGGCGGGCATAATTCCTATCAGGCCTACTTGGTATTCATATTTGCGATTCTTACTTTTTACTGGTACATGTAAAATAACTATGGAACAGAAATTATACAAAATGAGCCTGCTCAAAAGTTCAAATGCAACAAACTCTGTTTTTTTAGAATGTAAATTAGTGGCGCCAATGGTATGTTTTAAGTCGCGAAAAGAAGTTTCAATGCCCCAACGAAGATTATAACAGTATTTTATATCATCTGGTGTAAAGTCTTCTTTGGAAAGCGTAGTGATGATGTTTTCAGGATGTTTATGTTTCTTTTTTGATTGTGTTCTGGTCAAAATCAGTTCGACGGTTGTATCCAGTTTATCTAGAAGAATCTCGACACCAAGAAAACGCTGTACATTCAAATCCTTGGCACGAATCAAAAAATCAACTTTATTTTCGATTGCATGGGCAAAAACGTTGTAGCTGGAAAATCCTCTGTCAGCGATGAAAATCGGCAAACCTCCATAGGCATACCGAACCATAAGATTGCAAATAGCCTGAAACTCATTTTTTAGACGTCCGTGCTGATTTTCCGCGAAATTTATCTAAAAGAAATTTAAGGTTGAATTCCTTCAAAAGATGGCGGAACGCAGAAATAGAAAGTTTGGAACGTTGTTGATAAAAAGCGGAGCCAGTAGGAACTGAAGAATCATAGTCAAAAAAATTGAGAAGTTCATGATTTAAACTGCCACTTTCCATGGAAATGATGAGTTGCATCATTTCCTGAAAATCAAGTTTGCGTTTACGAATAAAATCCTTGTTTGGATTTTTTACAAAAGAAGAAAGTGAGCAGCCGCACATTTTGATTGATATGTCAACTACAATTTTAATTTTTTTGTTAGAGTTTCACAATGAGGTGAGCTAATAAACTTAACTAAGTGACATTGATAAAGAACTGGATTAATCAATAGCAAGAGCCTTTTTTAAACCAGGCTCAATCAGATGGCTGGCGATGTCGCAGAGGATTCCGGGAAAAAGGACGAAAAGTCCGGGAACCAGGAAGACGATGAGGCAGGCGCCGGCCATTGTAAATAATAAGATGAAAGTTTCTTTGATGTGACCTGCCATCAGGCGCACGGAGAGCAGAAGAACTGCCGGAAACGAAGCGCGCAGGTGTGAGATCACGGCAAAGATATAATTGGCGAGAACCCAGAGGACGAGGCAGATTACCATCCATAAAAAGGGCGGTAAAAGATTGCCGTTTTTTCCGGTAAAGACTTGGGAAAGATCTACAGCCATCGTGGCACCGTAGCAGAGAAACAGGATTGTTGGTGCAAGAGACTGGAAAAAATTGGATTTGAATGCTGAAAAATATTCCCGGCAGATGTGAGCGGAAGTTTGTGTGTGACCGCGCGAGATACAATGATAAAGCGCCGTCAAAGAAGCCCCTGAAGTGATAAGAGGGATACTCGTAAATAAAAATAAAAAGCCAAGCACGATTAGCTGACATGCAGTAGTCAGCCAGTCGTACAATTTGTTTCCAAGTAATGATTTCATAGAAACCTCCTCAAATAAATGATAAATTAAGCGGATTTCCGGTTAGGTGGACAACTGCAATTTGAGCAGTTCGGAATACGAACTTCCGGTATATTTTTTAAAACATTTTCCAAAATAATTTGGATCCGGAATGCCGACTTCTTTTGCCGTCATATACATAAGCATCCGCGATTCCAGACATTTTTTGGCCTTTTCCATGCGGCAGGCCGTGATGTAATCTGAGATATTCTGACCGCAGTCAGCTTTAAAACGGCGACTCAGGTAACTCGGATTGTAACCGAATTTCTGCGCGATCGCGGTGAGATTTAAAGCGGAATCCGGATAGTGGTTATCAATATACTGCTTGACGTGTTCCATATCCGAAGAGACATCCTGCAGGACGGGCTGCTCCGGTACGGCGGCAGGCAGGGCATCCAGTTCGCGGATCGCTTTTTGGCAGGCTTCCCGGATGTCTGTGCGAACGATCGGTTTTAGAAGATAATCCGTGAGCCCAAGTCCGATGCACTGCTTTGCATATTCAAATTCGTCAAAGGCAGTCAGGATAATGATTTTCATCTGCCGATACCGTTTTAACGCAATTCTGGAAAATTCGATGCCATCCATAAAGGGCATACGAATGTCTACAAAAATAATGTCCGGACGAAGTTTATCGATAATATTGATCGCTTCAATCCCACTTGCTGCTTCGCCAACAACTTCCAGCCCCATTTCCTGCCAGTCGACCGATGCTTTTAAAAGATTGCGAAGCGCCTTTTCATCGTCAATGATCATAACACGATACATAAAAACTACACTCTCCTTTACATTATAACAAAAATATCTAACAGCCATTTGAAAGTGGCAGTTTCAAAATAATCTCACAATATTCCCCTTCTGTACTGTGTATCTCAAAGACATCTTCCGTTTTATAATAATAACGGATTCTTTCAATGGTTCCCTGAAATCCAAAACTTCGGCTGTCTTTGCCGGAAAATAAAAGTTCCCGCTGGTGTGCGGACATACCGATTCCATTGTCGTAAATGCTAAGAAATAGAAAATCTTCCTGACGTTTTACCGTGACACGGATAACCCCATGTTCGCCTTTTGGGCGAATCCCATGATAAATGGAATTTTCTACGAGCGGCTGCAGAATCAGGCGCGGAACACGGATGGAAGACAGGCCTTCTTCAATTTCATATTCATCTGTAAAAATATCCTCAAAACGTGTTCTCTGCAGTGTAAGATAGCTTTTTACAATTTCTATTTCTTCTCCCAGAGACAAGTCCGTGCTTCCTTTACTTAAGAAACGACGGTAAAAATTTCCAAGAGTTTCCAACATATTATATACTTCATCGGTTCGGTTTTCCAAAGCCATATAACGGATCATATCCAGAGTGTTATACAAAAAGTGGGGCTTCATTTGCTCCTGAAGAGCATCTAATTCAGCCATCCGCAGTGTTTTTTCTTTTTGAAGAAGTTCATCGATCAATTGATTGATCTCAATCAGCATAGCGTTGTAGCTGTTTTTTAAAAGACCGATCTCGTCATCGTTTACATTCATACTAACGCGGTGTAGCCAGCCGTTTTGCACTTCGGCCATGCTGTCGACCAAACGCTGGATCGGGTAGATGACATTTTTTGCAATATAAGTATTGATCAGCCACATAAATGCGAGAAGTATAAAAGCGCCGATGATCAAAGCGACCAGTAATTTGGCAGGGAGCCCATCTAAAATCCGTACTTCCAGACGGGAAGCAAGGATGAAATGAGAGTCTCCCAATGTGTCGCAGGTAAATATACTTTTGTAAAATAGTTTGTCCGTTTCTTCGCGCGTGTTTTGAAGTAGATTTTCCGGATTTAAGGAGGAAAATGTGCTTTCATTATCCTTGCAGATTAATCTGCCGGATGTGTCATAAAGAGCAAAATGGCTGGTTTCGCCGGAAAGCCCTTCATATGCCTGTTCAAAGAAGCGGCTTGGGAGATTGATTGCTAGGATACCGATCGGTTTTTGGGTGTTTATGTCATTGATGACACGGACAAAAGACACCATTTCGCCAATATTTGAGCGAAAGGCACCGCGAGTGCCTGCTTTAATAACGTAATTTCCCTTTTGAGCCATGACTTCGTTCAGCCATTCCGTTTCAAAAATCTTGCCGGTATTGACATAGGTGATTCCCGGACCGGTATTAAGGTATTGGCCGTCCATGCGAAGAATCACGACATTACAGGAAAGATTAAATGTATTTAGAATGTCGTGGATCTCCTGGAGAGCATTTCGTGTGCGAGGAGTAGAATTACTCTCTGCAAGTAAAAAAGTGCGTACAGTGCTGCGAAGCATGGTAAGGCGGCTGATGCTGTTAATGGACTTCATGGTGCTGTCCAAGTTATTGGAAATAGCAGTTCGATTACTGATTTCTTTGTCAGCGATCGATTGCTGCATTTGATTTTCCAAAATCAAATAGAAGATACCTGAGCAGAATAAAATGCATACAATCATTGTACAAAGAAACAAAAACTGAATTTTTTTTCGAAGCCCCAATGACAAAAAACGTTTCTTCATAGTACGTTATATCTCCCAAAATAACTATAATAAACTTATTATAGCACATTTATCCTTTAATTGCACCTGCCATTAAACTTTCTTGTATTTTTTTGCTCATAAAACAATAAATGATGAGTGTCGGGAACGTGGCGATGACAAGAGCAGCACCGATCGGCCCCCATTTGGTCGTGTAAGCCCCGGAAAGTGCCTGGATACCTACCGACAATGTACGATATTTACTGTCACTGATAAAGATGACGGCAAACATAAGTTCATTCCACGCTTGTAGAAAGGTAAAAATGCCAATGGTAGAAAGTGCCGGTTTCATGAGCGGAAGCACAATGCGGAAGAAAATGCCATAGACACCACAGCCGTCGATACAGGCAGACTCTTCAAGTTCACGTGGAATATTTTCAATGAAACTTTGACAGATCATAATCGCCATCGCCAATGCAAATGCGGTGTAAGGAATTATGAGTGCCTGATAGGAGTTTGTCATCTTTAATTCACGTAAGATGATAAAAATTGGCAGGATTGCCGCGTGAATCGGTACCGTTAAGCCGAGCATAAAAATGCTGTTGACAAGTTTGCGGCCGCGCCATTCCATGCGGGAAAGTGCATAAGTCGCCATCAGGGAAAAGATGACAGTGAATGCAATCGTAGCAAAGGTGACAATGGCACTATTGACAAAGTAAAGTGCCATATTCCCGGTATCGAGAGCCTCCGAATAGTTGCTCCACAGCCATTCTTTTGGCAGGCCGATGATGTTGTCGCCAAAGATTTCTTTATTTGTCTTTAGGGAGAAGGTAAACATCCAATACAGCGGAAATAGGTTTACCAATGCCCAAAGAGACAGTAAAATGTACATTACACTGGTTTTTACTTTTTTCATTTAGTCCACCTCCGTTCGAAAACAGCGTTTGATCAGTATTGCGAAAAAGAAGCACAGGAAAATGATAAACATGGCAATCGAGCTTCCAAGTCCATAGCGGCTTCGGTCGAAGATCATGTTAATCATCAAGGTACTTGGTACTTCACTTGCGTGAGCCGGACCGCCGCCGGTCAATACATAGATCAGGTCAAAGGCCTTCAAAGAACCGGTTACCGCAAAGATCACACACATACGCAAAACCGGCTTGATCATAGGAATTGTGATATAACGTGATAATTGGTGGTCACTGGCACCGTCAATCTTAGCTGCTTCACGGATATCCGGTGACAGACTTTTAATGCCTGCGTACATGAGGAGCATGTGGTAGCCGACGTATTGCCAAAGCATCGGGATGAAGCAGGCGGCAAGAGCATATTTTTGTTCGCCGAGCCAGGTCTTGCACCATGTGTCAAGACCGACGGCATGCAAAAAGGAATTGACAATACCGTATTGTGGATTGTATATTTTCATCCACAATTGTCCGATGACGGTTGTGGATAACAAAACCGGAATGAAGAACACCGCCACAAAAAATCGTTCACCCTTGATGCCCTTTGCCAAAGTCAGAGCCAAAAGCAGGGCGAGGGGAAGCTGTAAAAAGACAGAAAGTCCGGCAAAGATAAAGGCGTTTCGCACGGTAGGGCCGAAGCCAAGACTTTTTTCTGTAAATAATTCAATGTAATTTTGTATACCAACAAATGTGCCGGAAGTGATGCCGTCCCAGTCTAAAAGACTATAATATCCGGACATAAAGATTGGTAAGATAATAATGGCTAAAAACAGCAATGCAGAAGGAAAGAGAAAAACGAAGATTGCTGTTTTGTTTTTTCTTACTTTGTCCATGAAATCCTCCTTTAAACGAATCGTTATAATGCCGGGCGGCTCCCGGACTGCAGCAATGCTGCTGTCTGGGAGCCGCCCGGATCAAATCCCATTCACAAAATTAACTTGTGATTATTTTTTACTTAACTGCTTATCCATGCTGGCAGCAAATTCTTCCGGTTTCAGATCGCCTGCGAAGAGGGACTGAAGGAGTGTCAGATATTCTCCAGCATCATCGGAAGACATCAACGTATCAAACCACAACGTATAGGAAGTTGCTTTTCCGGCAATATCTGCTACCTGCTGTGTTAAGGCAGGGACGGAAGAAGCATCATAATCTACGGTCCAAGCCGGAATTCCAGCACCGCTTAAGTAAGCATGTTTGGAAACTCCTCTTGTAATCTCAAAAGCAGCGGCAGCGGCAAGGTCTTTGTTCTTCGTGTTGGCGGATACCATCAAAGTATCGGAACCTCCGCCCATGAAGTCGGTTACACTTGCATTTTTGCTGTTGACAACAGGAATTGGTGCAACAGCGAAGTTATCCGGTTTCTCGGCATCGGTAACGATGGAACCACCCATCCAGCTTCCGGTGAAGTACATTGGAACCTGTTCTGCATAGAAAGAAGCACTTGCTTCATCATTGGAAAGACCGGTTGCGCCGTCGATGAAAGCGCCCATATCAACCAATTCTTTGATGCAGTTAGCAGCTTTTACAAAGTCCGGATCGTTGTAGGACTGACCCTGTTTTGTCAAAGCCTTGGTGACTTTGTCTGCTCCGGCAGATTTAAGTGCTAATCCGTCATGAAGCATAGCAAGTACCCAAGTGTCTTTTACACTGGTTCCAATCGGTTTAATGCCTGCATCAATGAATTTCTTGCAGACAGCTTTGAAATCATCCCATGTAGCTGGTACTTCGACACCTTGTTTTTTGAACATTTCTTTGTTGTACCACATTACGGATACCGGTGTACAAGTTACGGAACCATACAATTTGCCATCGTAGATATCGTTGGCAAGAGCGGTTTTACTGATTTCCTTTTCGTAATTTTTGTAATAATCATCCAGGCACATTACTTTTCCGGAAGATACGAAAGATTCAGAAAATCCACCCGACCAGGTAAAGAAAATGTCAGGAAGTTCATTGGCAGCGACGGCCGCTTTGATCTTCGTTTTATAGGATTCATTTTCAAATGTTTCCATATTAATCTTTACACCGGGATGATTTTTCTCAAACTCCTTGATTGCCTGAAGATACGGTTTGTGGAAAGAGTCGCTTTCTGTGGCGATCGTCCACATGGTCAGGGTTGTCTCAGCCCCTGATGAGCTGTCTTTCTCTGAACTGCTGCCACAGCCGGTCAACGCGGACATAGCCATAATGACAGATAAAGCTAGAGGAAGAATTCGTTTTTTAAGTAACATAAAAAACCCTCCTTGTTCAAATAATGATATAGCCATTATAAGGAAAATGCAATCGAATTTGAACGGATTAATTTTACTTTAAGGGGTAAAATTTTTACTTTTGTAAAAAAATCCCCTGCCGCATTGCATGTAATACAGCAGAGGATTTTTGCGGTAACCATTCGGTTACTTCCTATCAGCCCATTGATTTTGCAGCGTTGATAAATTCAACGAGATTGAGCGTCTTCTGAATGCCAAAATAGGTATTGTAGTCATTGTAGAATAACGTTACTTTATCCTGAACATTATAGGCTTTTAACATTCCGTAGGCGAGTTCAAAGGCTTTCTTTACATAACTTGGTGAATCGCCGCTGTTTTTGTAAATGTTTGTCCAGGTTCGCGCAAAACTCTGGCGGTGCAGGTATTCATTTACGACATCCCACGCATAAACGATACTTCCGGCAGAACCGGTAAGTTCTTTTTCTTTGTCCATGACATGGAAAATACTGATAAAGAGGCGCCCCTTTTTCCTGCCTCATTTTATACTTTTCAAGCCATGTTTTTTTCGAGAGGGCAAACACTGTCGTTTTTTCTTTTTCCGCATCCACAAATTCATCAACCCGTTGACATCCATACGCCTGCGCCGTCTGCATCGATGGGAGATTTGTGCTTTTCATATAAGAATAAATCGTCTGAAACGGTGTATGTGTAAAAGTCCAGTCTCTTACGACAATTGCTGCTTCTTTTGCATATCCTTTTCTCTGATATGTTTTTTGAATATGGTAACCAATTTCCGGCTTAATCGTATTTCCAATCGGTTGCAGTGTGAGCCCGCAGTCACCAACCATTTTTCCATTTTCTTTTAGGCACACAGCCCACAATCCGAAACCAAAAATCTGGTACCGTTCCTGATTTTTTTCAATCCATCCACGGACTCTTTTTTCATCAAAAGTATACGGATAATGCTGCATAATATCCGAATCTGCAAGCACACAATATAAGTCATCAAAATCTTCTTCGTTCATCTCACGAAGAATTAAACGCTCCGTCTCAATTTGCATAATACACCCTCCATTATTTCAGCTCATATTTCCAGACACCATCTTCTCTGCGGTAATGAAATTCATTGATATCTTCTTCCAAAAATACGCGAAGCATATCGTCCATTCCGTTTGCAAGTTTTCCCTTTTTCATCTCTTCTAACGGCATCCACTTTACTTCCCCTTCATGCGAGGATTTGAGTTCACCGCTAAATTGATTCGACTTATAAAAAACAACAAGATACCTTGAGCCGTCATCCCGCAGCCAGTCTTTTGTGCCACAGATTCTCGGCTTTTCTATCGTGAGTCCGGTCTCTTCATATACCTCACGAATAACTGAATCTACAAAAGATTCGCCCTTCTCAATATGTCCGCCCGGAAATGTAAGTCCTGACCACTTTTTATCCACTTTGTCCTGAACCAAAACATTTCCCGCATCATCGTAAACCATACACATATTCGTTAATGTTACTGTCTCCGTCCTCATCACTTTCTCCTCTCCTTTATTGTGCTAATCGTAAAATCCATTTCTATGGCAGACTTCATGAATTGTTTCCGCAAATATCGACCTAGATTTCTTGTCACTGTCCGTATTATAATTCTTCTTATCCAAATATATCTCTCTAACTTCCTGCCATAATTGATTATCTTTACAAAATTTTATCTTTTCAGGAAGATAATAAAATCCTTTTGTTTGTTCTTCCCACGTATAATTTTTTCTTTGCTTATTGAAACGTATGTACTTCTGCCGATTGTTACCATAATCATTCACAACTGCAAAGTCACAACTATGACGAATCCTAGAATTTTTTCTATCTTTCACTTTAATTGTAAAAACTCTAGTGCTATCCTCGCAGGAATCATATCCATACTTCCACGCATGATTGTTGAATGCACGCACAAGTATCTTTTTAATGTCTTTTGCCTCGAACTCCTCGTCATCGTCATTTACCCTGATATTTACATCAAAGTCAAAACCAACATTACTCTTTACATCCCACGTTACCATGTTTCTTTTTACACTCCCAACAAATTCATACTGAAAGGTAAAATTATCTCGAACTTCATCCTGTACCTTGTGTATTAGTTCCATAAGCTGTTTTTTTGCCGGTTTAAGCTCTTTTTTTGCTACATACTGAAAATGATACATATTTTTCCTCCTTTTATCCCCATACCTTCCCATTTAACATCTTTGCTAAATCATTATAACATATCAGAAAGATTTTTGTTTGTCAAGTCCTCTTTGTTTTATCTAGCTTTGAAAAGTATCTTATTTTACCGGTGCCGTATATCTGCATTTCGGGTAATTACTGCATCCATAAAACTTGCCATATTTGCCATTGCGTAAGACTAAAGCGCCCGCACATTTCGGGCACATTCCTGATTTCTCTTTCTGCTTCTTAACATATTTTGCTTCTTTTATTTCATTCACGTGTTTACGCGCATCCGTCCTGGTACTCATATAATTTGTAAGTATTGCCAGAATCTTATCCATATCCTCTCTCGAAAGAACCGATTGGACAGAAAGTTTTTTGACCGTCTTTGTAACTGCTCCCCACTTCACAACCTGCGATTTTGTTGTCTTTATTTTTAGCACAGCATCCCCGGGAAAAGTCACAATTGAGAAAACCGGAATATTTTCATAACCATGACTTTGAAGCAGGGCATTTAACGCCTTTACATGCGCATAATTCTGATATATGGGATTCATAAATGAATATTTGTGACCGTAAATGTTTTGTGTCCACTTTGCCGAAGACTCCGAACCATAAATCTGTCCTTTATAATTCTTGGTTTCAATTGAAAATATACCGTAAATTGAAACAACCACATGATCAATCTGCGTTGTACGTGTATTTCCACCCTCTGCACTCAACAAAACATCATTAACTACCTGATACTTATTTTTGTCCAACTTTTTCAACAACATACTTACCGTTGCTTCACCCATTTTTCCTTTTATCCTCGGCTTAATAATGGTTACTAACGCAGAAAGCACCATTAATGCAATTATCCATATATATATTTTCTCCATATACTATTCCCCCTCACTTATATTTTCATTCCAATTTTTCACTCCACTCATTTTCCTTAAAACCAACAAGAATTGCTTCATCCCCAATAACCAGCGGACGTTTGACAAGCATTCCATTGGTTGCCAGCAATTGAAGCTGTTTATCTTCGCTCATTGTCGGAAGTTTATCCTTCAACTTCATCTCCTTGTACAACAATCCGCTTGTGTTAAAGAATTTTTTTAGAGGAAGCCCACTTTTAGAAACCCATTCTTTTAATTCATCATACGATGGTTTTTCCTCTACAATATGACGCTCTGTGTAATTTAAATGATGCTCGTCCAACCACTTTTTTGCCTTTTTGCAGGTTGAGCATTTGGGATAACATATGAATAACATAGATTCACCTTCCTTGTATTATTTTGTCCGTACCCTTATATCTTGCACTTTAACAGCGCTTAGCCGACATTTTATCACAACACTGCAATAATCCATATCACCAAAATATGGTTTTCGCAATATCCTGCGTCGAGCTTTGCACCAAAACCGTCCGCCCTTCTTTTCAATTTCAACGTACAAAAATTTCCGGCACATACATTCATGTACCGGAAATCTTTTCATCGTCTGTTTTTAATTCTATTATTTACCTACATGAAACGCATCCATACCCGGGTACACTGCACTGGCACCTAATTCTTCTTCAATGCGGAGAAGCTGGTTGTATTTTGCTACACGCTCGGATCTCGAAGGAGCACCTGTCTTAATCTGACATGTATTCAGTGCTACCGCAAGGTCTGCAATAGTTGTGTCTGCTGTCTCACCGGAGCGGTGGGAAGAAATGGCTGTATATCCTGCATTGTGCGCCATCTTAATAGCCTCCAATGTTTCTGACACCGAACCAATCTGGTTTAATTTGATCAAAATGGAGTTACCTGCTCCCATTTTAATACCCTTGGAAAGTCTCTCTGTATTTGTAACAAAAAGGTCATCTCCTACAAGCTGAACCTTATGACCAATCTTTTCAGTCATCTTCTTCCAGCCTTCCCAATCTTCCTCATCCAAACCATCTTCGATAGAAATAATCGGATACTTGTCAATGAGAGATTCCCAATGTGCAATCAGCTCATCCGAAGTAAATTCTTTGCCGGATTTTGGCTGCTTATAATAACCAACTCCTTTTTCCGATTTCCATTCAGAAGAAGCTGCATCCATAGCAATCATAAAATCTTTTCCCGGTTCAAATCCGGCAGCCTTAACAGCCTCCAGAATTTTCTCAATAGCTTCTTCATCGGAAGTAAGTTTGTTTGGTGCAAATCCACCTTCATCACCAACCGCTGTTACATCTCCCATATCTTTAATCAGAGATTTCAACTTATGGAAAGCCTCTGCACACCAGCGGAGCGCTTCTTTAAACGATGGTGCGCCAACCGGCATAATCATAAATTCCTGCGTATCAACGGCTGAATCTGCGTGAGCACCACCATTTAAAATATTCATCATAGGTACCGGAAGACGGTTGCCAGAAATGCCACCTAAAAAGCGGTACAACGGAATGTCTAACGCGATCGATGCCGCTCTTGCTGTTGCAATTGACACCGCCAAAATCGCATTGGCACCAAGTTTTGATTTGTCTTTCGTACCATCTACATCAATCATCGCCTTGTCAATAGCATAAATATCAGACGCATCTAAACCAGTAAGGACCTCATTAATCACAGTATTGATGTTGTTGACAGCTTTTTCAACACCCTTGCCAAGATAACGGTCCTTGTCTCCGTCTCTCAGTTCCAGTGCCTCAAACTCACCTGTAGACGCACCACTTGGAGCAGTACCTCTTCCCACGGTTCCGTCTACCAAAGTTACCTCTGCTTCCACCGTCGGATTGCCTCTCGAATCCAAAATCTCACGTCCAACTACTTTTTCAATTTCCAAAAAATTCATCGTAACACTATCTCCTTTTCCGCAAAATAATAGTACTCCCCGCAAGAATTTCATTCAATTCTGCATAGGATGCGTTCAGGATTCACAACCTAATACGAGGAGTCCACATGATTTATTCACATTTTGGTTAGTCTTGTCTAACCTCTTTTATATTACTGAATTTCGGGGTGAAAATCAATAGGTAAAGGTGAGAGTTTTTATCAAGTTTGTGGGGGTGGGGGCTAATATTAAAAATAATCTCTTTAGAATCATGTTTCGCAGTATATTGGTGCGATTTATCGCATTAAAAAAAGAGCCACTTAGCGACATTAATGACTCCTTTATAACGATGCCGTTGTATCTAATCTACTTAAACTTTTCCTGCAATTTCAGCAGGTATTCCTCTTCTGCCTGTTCCAGACGTTTCTGAATAGCTTCCTCCGATGGCAGCTGAGACTTAATCTCATTCATCCGAATGTTATCATAAGTTGCAGCTCCCATAGGTGTTTCAATTCCCTGAAATGACCACTGTACCTCTGTCTGATCCTTATCCTTGCATATAAGCAATCCTATTGTCGGATTGTCATCATCCGTTTTCATTAACTGATTTACTGCATTCACATAAAAATTCAGTTTTCCGGCAAATTCCGGTTCAAACGATACCGCTTTTAACTCAACGACAACATAGCATCGAAGTTTTATATGATAAAAAAGCATATCAATCTTTCTGGTTTTTCCTGCTACAATAATCTCTTTCTGACGTCCTATAAAGGCAAAACCAGATCCAAGTTCCAGCAAAAATCTTGTTATGTTCTGTTCCAAAGCATCCTCTAATTCTTTTTCATCATATCCTGCCGGTAATGAAACAAATCCAAAAACAGAAGGAAATTCCATTTCTGCACCAAATTGGTGCAGTTTTAGGCTTTTCATATCGAGACTTTCCTCCATACGATATGTAAGTTCTGAAAAACTTTCATTTTCGGAATAGAATAGATACCATTTTTCATATTCCAAAGATTTCTTGCTGAAAATCCTTTCGCTTTGGGAAATTCATTCTGCAGATCAAGACTAAGCTGCTCTGTATTTACTTTGACCGCTGATTTTATCTGTGCAGACACATAACGCTGCTTCACATCATGAACCCAACTCACATAATCGGTTCTTCAATGTTTTACTATGATATTACGCCATTTTAACCCTATACTTATGTCTTATTGGCTTCATTGTCCAATCATCAAATCCGACCAAACCATCATTCTGCAATCTTCCTAATACAATGCCAGGATCTCTGTTAATCGATTCTGCAAAACAAATAATATCTTTTAATCCGAATCTTCCTCTTGCCACAAAATTATTATACTGTTCTCTTGGAATGAGACTATCCTCCGCAAACAAGTCAGCAGCATGCTCTTGTTCCCCAGATTCTTTCTCAAACGATATTCCATAATCACCATTAATAATATGACCAATCTCATGGAACAATGTAAACCAAAATGAGTCTGAATAAAGTCTTCTATCATTAACCATCAACATTATATTATCACCAATTTTTTTGGTAGCTCCATTAATCTTTGAGCCAACAATATTAGGAAGTATTACAAAGATAACACCAGCCTCCTCGAAAGCTTTTCGAATCAATGGATAAAATTCGCTATGATTTTTAGTCAATGTCAGCGCATAATGTACCGCAGTTTCAAATTTCTTTTTATTAAATTTGGGTGCATCTACAGCCAATGCCTTATTAGTTGCGATCTGAACCATAGTATTTGCCTTAACTGTACTAGCTTCTTCTAATGCTTCTGTTGAACTTCTAAAGTTTACTGCCATATCTCTCTTGGTAAACACTGTTAATGTTGCAACCTTCAGAAATTCACGAACCGCTTTAATCTGTTCATCCTTTTTTCTAGGCAAATCCGGAAGCCCATAATTCTCTCTAAAATATTTGTAGTCATATAATTCAAATACTTTTCTTTCTTCCAGCAATTCTTCTTGTGATTTAAATTCTGCAATCAAAGCATCATAAGAATTCTGCAAATTAAGCCAATAATTTACGCTAGTACCAAGCATTCTAGAAAGCTTCATTGCAATATCAATAGATAAGCTCTGCTCCCCACGAATCAACAAACTTAAATTCTTCGGCGTAGTATCTAATCTCTTTGCAAAATCTTCCTGAGTCAATCCACTTTCTTCCACAATTTCTTTAATATAATATCCTGGGTGAAATGCAATCGTATCATTATACTCAATGTAATTACTCATAATGTTTGCTCACCTCCGTTATCTCAACAATCCTCACATTTTGCGATATCTCATTAATATTACACGGAACATATGGTTCCTTATTTTCATTTAGTGGTTCTATTATTATGCGCCACTGATCCTTTCTTGATTTCACATCAATTGCAAAATATCCATCCAAATTTCTTCCACCTTTATTTTCAAGTTTATGAAAGTGAAAGGTTGGTTGGACTATAATATCTTTAATAGTTTCTGCCTGCTTCAAAGCATTTATTCTTGCAAAAAGGCTATTTGCAAGTGCAGCATTTCCACCAAACAACTTTCTTGCTACCTTTAAACTCGTACATTGTTTCTCAGTTTTTGCATCTGTATAAACTAATTCCAAGTCCTCCCTCCTTTCGCCACATTACCTATCAGGTAATTAGATTATAGTTGCTACATGTATTTTTGTCAAGAACACGAAAAAATATTTTCGAAAACTCAACGCCAAAATCCTGTATTATATAATACGTCTGCTGCATTCGCCCGAACCGAGATGATTTGAATAACAATTATTAGCCTCCTTCAAATTCTCTTGTGGTACCAAGCGAAATTTCTAACAATTCTGCCGCTACTTGATGATTTTTAATTCGCATTAAATTATCCCATATATCTACCTTGCCAAGCAGATTCATTCCGCCATGCCATACCAACTCATCATCTATAACGGCAAATCTTTCTCCGACTTCTGTTTTGGCCACTACATTTATGCCCACTTGTTTCATCAACTTAATCAAGTGATAACATACATCCGCACTACCATAAATCACTTCTTCTGGGTCTGTTGTAATAACCGTCACATTTACCCCTTGTTCCTGACGATCTTTGACCAGTAATAACAGTCTGTCAATCTCGACCTGTCGTATGTCCGGACTGGAAATCACAATTGATTTCTCTGCTTCCACAATATCCTGCTCAAATTTTTCTTTATAATTACCAGAATCATATATTGCATTAATTATCTGCTTAGACCGTACATCGCCCGTCCATATGGAAAATCCGGTACGCTTGTAAGTTTTCAACCTTTTGCCATACATTTTATTAAAGAATCTCACATGGGCATCAATATAATCATATACATAAACAGAATCTTTACCCTCATAGTCACGATTCAATCTTCCTACATACTGTTCCAGACGCCCCTCAAAAGATACCGGTGCAGCAAGCATCAATACGTCAAGTCTTGGAAAGTCAAATCCTTCTCCTATTTTTTGTCCAGTTGCAACCAAAATAAGACTTTCATTTTTAGGAATCTGCTTCAACTTAACACGTATCTCTGCATTTTCCTTATCTGAATTATCCCCATATAAAAGAAATACATGGTCAGCTTCATTTTTCAACGCATCATACAAAAGTTTTGCATGTTCTTTAAATCTGGTTAATATAACCGGTGTTTGTTTCTGCGCAACACTCTTCTTTACGTCATCTATAATCATTTCATTACGAACCCTGCTAGTACTAATCAGACTATACGCTTTGTTAATATCATCTTTGCTGTCAACTGTGTCTACTACCCTTGTATACCTTGGCACAAAGTAATGTCCTATTTCCTGCTCCTGTGCTCTCTCCAATGCTGTAAATCTATGACGAAGCGGTCCAAGCAGCATATAGATAATTTTATCTAAACTATCCCCACGCTTCGGCGTCGCAGAAACACCATATACATATTTTGCATTAATTCTCTGTAACAGTTCCATAGAGGTATTGGATGCTGCATGATGACATTCATCCATAATTACCATTCCGTAAGAATTAATTAAGTCATTGAACTTACCTTTACTATACATAGAACCAACCATAGCAACATCTACAATACCTGTCAAAGCTTTTTTATTACCATGCAAAATACCTATAACACTATCTCTCTTTTTCTTCCTGCCAGTTTTTGTTTCATATTCTGGCGGCTCTTCCCTAATATCCAGGAATTTGTTCAGCTCATCCACCCACTGATTCAGCAAATCCTTGCTCTGTAACAAAATAAGAGTATTTACTTTGCGTTCCGCAATCAGGTAACTACAAACAACTGTTTTTCCAAATGCAGTTGCTGCACTTAATACACCATCCGAATATGCCAATAACTTCTCTGCTGCCAACTCTTGCTGCATCCTCAAATCTCCTTTAAAAGAAACTCTGATTGGACGACCTTTTTCTTTCTGGTCAGATATATCTACAACTATTTCAGCTTTATTACATTCCTCGATAATCCGTTCTTTTAACCCTCTCGGAACCTGTATGTACCCATCAACGTCTTTGCCCAAATATACGGCACTAAAATTATAGTAATTGGAATATCCCAATCTTTTATTTTTGTAAAATTCCGGATTATCAAAAGCAGCCAGACTACGAATCTGATTTTGAATTCTCGGCATAAGATTTAGTGTGTCGATATAGACACCATTGCTAAGTACCATATGTAGCTTGCCTACAACATCCGCCTTAAAAAACTTACATTTTTTCTTCCATGGTTTTGGTCTGCAATTCATATCTGTACCGGCAAACATTCCCCTGCTTTCTGCCAACTCTGCCTGCCATCTCGACATATATTTTTCGATATCCTCCATACCCAGTTTTTCTGTTTTATTTAGCAAAACATCCCACTGATTTGGATAGGCATTCCAATTTTCATCCACAAATGCACTGTTACCATGTTTAAGCGCCTGTCCCTGCAATGGCAATGCAATCAGATTACCAATACTACTTGCTACGTCCTGAGATGGGTACATTCTGTCATAGTAATGAAATGATTTTAAGTTAATAGATGCCGAACCCTTATCCAATAACATAAACCCAAAATTTCTTGCCATCGATGCCGGTATTGCTTTCTTAAAGAAAATCCATACATGAGCACCTTTACCCGAACGAGAACGCTCAACCAACGGCTTAATACCATTTAGCTCACATATTTTTCTAAGAGCTTCTACTTCCTTATACCATTCATTATCCGTATTGGCAAAATCTGTCACCTCTGCGCCTTTTTCATGATTATCAAAATCAAATACAATAAATCTGCACATCCCATTTGTCAACAGCGGATATACTCCTATTACATCCGAGCCATCTTCCTTGTGCCCTAATAGATGTGAAATAATTTTCTTAGCATCCAGCCGCGTCCATTTAGTGTTTTCACATTCATCACAGAATATCTTCTCACCCCGCTGTTTTGGACACAGTCTGTTATCCCATCTGTTATCACATTGCGGAAAATAGCCGCCATTCTTGCCACGCTTTGCATAAACATCCTCGCGTCCCCAAAACATAGAAAAGAAGTGTGTTGCCATTTTCTCTGTTATAAACGATGGGTTGACAATACGCCCACCCTGGTCAGGGTCATACTCTTCTACGCTATCAATTGTCTCTTCGAAAGGATTGACCTCGTCATATGGAATATTTTCTTTTTTTAGCTTGTCTTTCAATATCCTATTTTCATATTCAAGAGTTCGGACAAGCTTTCGTAAAGACTCTGCATCATATGCTTCTATATTCACAAAAATCACCTGCAATTCTTATGTGCTTAATACCCTCCGTTATCTATGCAAAAGGTAATTCACATATTCTTTTAATTCATCACTAAAATCCTTCAAATCAACAACCGTAATTACATCTCTATTAATCAGTGCCACAATATCAAAAATCATATTTTCTTTACTTAGTTCAAGCATTACTCCCGGATGTTTCTTATCCTTTTTTATTCGCTCTTCCAGCTTCCAAAACTTATCAGAAGCGTTCTCATCTCCACTTAACAAATCTATATATTCTTTAGTCAAACGCTCCATATATGCTTCCTGCCACCCGCCAATACAAGTTCTGAATAATTTCCAATCTTTCTTTGAAACCTCCATATAAACATCCTCCAATCCATGTCGCAACTTACATATAATTTATTGACATAACAAAATTATGCACCTATCCGAACCAATATGGACTTTGACAAAAAATATCGCTACTTCTTTGCATTCTCTTCTAATTCCAGCATATACTTATCAAAGTCCGACATAAATATTCTGTCCTGAATAACATGGTATTTTTCAAATTCGGTCTCAGCTTTTGCCCTTGCAATCTCTGCTGTGATTTTGCCTGCATCCTGAAGAACTTCTCTGTCATCTGCCATCAGAAATAAATCCAGACGCTTTGACCAGTCCTCCATCGTCATTGGGATATGACGCTCTGCACGATCCTCTGCCAAATCCAAATAAGCTGATACAATACGTTCTAATGACCGCATTTCCTGTTCTGAAAGATAATTTTTCTCTATATTTACATCACTTTTTACTACTTTGCCTTCCGGAGCTGCTGCCCAAGTTTAATGCTTCTAATACGTTTCACACTTAACTCAAAACTTATAAAAAACATCACCAGCCAACAAACTAGTGATGTCATATAATTACACTTTCTGTTTTGGCACAAACTCAATCTTGAGAACCATCCCCATACCATCTGCTAATCTTTTAAGCAAATTAACAGAAGGATTCCTTGTTCCATTCTCAAGTTTGCTGATATCTGCTTGATTAATACCAGTACGCTCTGCCAACTCCTTCTGCGTCATATTCTGAGAAGTACGAGCATCTACGATAGCCCTTATAACATCCATCTCTGGCTGGATTGCATCATATTCTTTTTTAAATTCTTCATCCTGTAACTGCTTAGAAAGCATATCATCAAATGTTCTCATCTTTCATCACCCTTTCCATGAAATCCTTTCTTCTATCCTTTGCAGTCTGTATTTCTTCTTTTAGAGAATCCCCAATAATCCAAATATCTAAGCTCGCATCTTAGGATTAACAAAATGAAGAAACTCCTCAACTGTATCGCACGCCCATTATTTATATTTCTCCCTTCACTCATGCCTACTTTTTCTTTCCATAGTTATTAGGAAAATAACGCTTTCCTAGCTGCCATATATACTTATCAATTTCTTTCAAGTTATACTCTTCTAAAGCATAAAAAGTTCTGAATTCAATCAGTATTTCTTTGAACTTTTCATAATTTTTAAGTTCACATTTTTTAAAATTTGAAAATTTATCTCTATCTCGAAAGTAACACAGAACCTTTTCTACATAGCTATCATAAATTGGATAATCGAGCGGTTTATGATGACTACAATACTTCGTTGAAAATGAATAGAAATTCTTCTCGACTCCGTTGATAGTTACCTTCTGCAAATCTTGAACAAGCGTAACGTCGCCAGAATCCAGACGGGCGTCAATATTCAATGATAAGATGTGCTTTGCTACTGAGTATACAGAAAAAATATTTGTACTGTAAAATTCATTTAGTACTGCAACCTTCAAAAGAATGTCAGACATTTCAGTATTCTCAGGGCAGAGTTTAAAAAAGAGTTTATCCAGCGCATTTTCCTGTAAATAATAATTTTCAAGTTCATCCCAAGCACGCAAATAACGCTCAACCTGATCAGGACACGGATTCGGTACATTGGTTTTTTCTACATTTCTCATATCATTGCTCCTCCTTTGCGATTGGAATATAGACCTGTTTAAGTGGAATCATCTTCCTGTATTTATCACTCAAATCATCATAGTATTTCAAAATAAGTTCAACCAGTTCTGTACCATTGATACCACGAATAATTGGAGTACTATCAAGATACTTCTGCGCATTCTTCGTGTAATTTGAAAGAGTTACAAACAGACCATAATCGCCTTCTCTCATTGCACCTTTCAATGACTGAATGGTTGTTTCCTTTATATCTCCATCTTGACTTTTAACTTGAACAAGAATACGAGGTGGAAGCTCATCTTTATATGCAGTAATGTCTATCCCACTATCCCCACCTTGTGGTGATATAGTTGTTCTGTATCCCATTGCCCGAAGAAGATCCGCGACAAATCCTTCCAAGTCATAACCCTTAAGCTGACGGCTTAACTCTTTTAATATGAAGTCCTTTGTGCCCTCAATAATATCATCTGCTGTTGCGCCAACACTCTCATCCTCAGAATCAGATGAATAGTTCTTCATAAAATCCTTATCAAGCACACTCAAAAATTCATCAGCGTAATTCTTTACTGAAAACAATGACATCGCCGATCCAATCTCATAAAGAGCCCCCTGTGAAAACACCATACGAGGCAAATGTTGCAACCACTTCACTTTTCTGGTTTGTACATATTCAGGCTGATTTGAATCATATATATATTCACTTTCAACAACACCTATGTTCACTTCACGATTACTCTTTGAAGGAAATACGACATAATCACCAACCTGAATTTCGTGACAAAAGCGATACAGCATTCCTGCCCCAGTTGCAATGCTCCCTTTCTTCGCATCAGGATATATCTGTGTGTACTTTTCTTTAAAAGCATCTCTGTTTGCATCGATATTGCCTAGGTCACCCATATCACTCCATCCGATTGCAATTACATCGTTCTTAAGAAACAGATTATCATCCTGAGTATGTATTCCCCAGATTCTTTTTTCTTCATTTAACATAACTAACACCTCTCATTCTCTTTAATTCTATATACCTTTATAAATAATCCGAAAATATATTGATTAATTTCAATATCCATACCTGATTATTGTCCTGAATCACCGTTCTTAACTGTTCATCTATTGTAAGCATCTCATATTCTTCTTGCACCATCATTTCTTTGTGCTTTCCTCTAATTCAAGCATATACTTATCAAAGTCCGACACAAATAATCTGTCCTGAATGACGCGGTATTTTTCAAATTCGGTCTCAGCTTTTGCCTTTGAAATCTCTGCTGTGATTTTGCCTGCATCCTGAAGGACTTCTCTGTCATCTGCCATCAGAAATAAATCCAGACGCTTTGACCAGTCCTCCATCGTCATTGGGATATGACGCTCTGCACGATCCTCTGCCAAATCCAAATAAGCTGATACAATACGTTCTAATGACCGCATTTCCTGTTCTGAAAGATAATTTTTCTCTATATTTACATCACTTTTTACTACTTTGCCTTCCGGAGCTGCTGCCCATGTTGCAAGTCCCATATGTGGTTTTTCCGCATCCGCACGTTCGTGAATTAATTCTGCTGCTGTATGTCCGTGAACTGCATAATGCATTTTATTTTGTACCTTGGCAAAGAACTGCTTAGTTGTTTGCGCGGTTCGGTCATAATCAAGTGCCGTCGCATAAATGTCTGTTATCTTCTGGTAAAATCTTCGCTTAGATAAACGGATTTCTCGAATCTGCTCAAGCAAACGGTCGAAGTATTCTACTGTAAGCACAGAGCCACCATTTTTTAGACGCTCATCATCCATGACCCAGCCTTTGATGGTGTAGTCCTTCACGATACCATTGGCCCACTTGCGAAACTGCACTGCACGCTCATTATTCACTTTAAAGCCAACTGCGATAATCATTTGAAGATTGTAGTGCTTTGTATTACGAGTCACTTGACGAGAACCTTCCTTTTGAACTATTCGGAAATTCCGAATAGTTGCATCCTCTTCTAATTCACTATCCGCATAAATTTTTTTGATATGTTCATTTATGGTCGGTAATCCAACATCATATAGTATCGCCATCATCTTCTGTGTCAGCCATATATTCTCATCTTCATAGCGCATCTCAATGCTGTCCTGTTCATTACCAACAGAGGCAACATAGGTTAAATATTCCGCTGCGCTGGAGCGGATGGTTACTTCGTCTTTTTTCTTTTTCAAATAGGATTCCTCTCTATTCTTTTTTTCACATCTGAATATTCCGGCTGCCATGTCCCTGCTGTCCGGCATAAGGAAACCAAGAAAAGTGTGTGATTGGATTAATACTAGTTTATCAGTTTCAACTCAATTGTAAAGCCTGCTTCGCACCGCAAAGCGGCTCTGGGCTTGACAAATGAGTTGCACCCGATAAATATCCATTAAGCCAATCAAGACGGTTTCCGTGTTCCGGAACACCGGTTTCCACATTTCCGGAATTAAAGTTTCCTGAATCAAGAATATCCACACATCTTCGTCAAAAAGTCTTAACTTTATTGGCTTTGTTAAACAGTTAATACGTTACTTTTATATGCTTTCTTTTGAATACCATTTTAATATAATATCATTATCATGTCCACCAATTTATGCCATCTAATTATAATCAGCCAACACATACATCTTAAGCAATAATGCAATCTATCAAATAATCTATTCTCTCAGGCATCACTTCTCTGCATTCATTTGCCTTCTCAATCGACATAAATTCCGGATGCGCCGATGGATTTCTATACTTATTTACTATTTCATTTACCTTTTTAATATACTTTGAATCTAACAAATTATTAACTTTAGTATTTTTATTTAAATAATCAACAAAATCCTTAATTAACGGACTTTTCCTAATAATATCAGAATTGCTAGTAATAGATAATATTGTGTTCATCTGCCCCAATGTATATTCCGGTTTATTTGTCTTAGCCGCTTTTGAAATAGCCTTTACGAATTGTCCTGTAACTCTTTTTAAATCAAACGACGCACGATCAACTGCCAAGAAATCATCAAGCTTATTTTTCTTTCTGTCAATGAGGTCTAATGTATATCTTTTGAATATCTTTAATAAAAACTCATTTTCGATTGCTCGACACAACTCCAATATTACTGGTGAATAATCTGGCTTATCATATTTCTGTAGCTTCGAGTATAAATACTCTGCAAGAGGAATAAATTTTCTTGTCAAGCCATCAAGAGCATCCCAATTAGAATATAAACTTTGTGCTAAAGCATAATAATCTTCAATTTCTTCATTCATAAAATAAAAATCCAATTTCGACAACTTCGATATCATCAATGTGATTTTTTGCTCAACATCTCTGTTCTCATTTTTTAAATCTGCAAATCCAATCTCAAGTTTTTCAATCACTACATCCATTTTTTTATTAATTTCTTTTGTAATATACTTAACTTCATCTAATCCTTGAAGAATAGCCTTGTTACTACATTCTCCTTTTTCAGCACTAAGCATAAGGAGCTGCACGACATCTAATAGTTGATCATTGCGTTCGTTTATTTTCTTCATCATCATAAATAGCGCCTCATTAGAATACTGTTGAACAACATCCATCTCATCGTACCTCCTTTTCCCAATCTAGTATTTCGCTTATTGTCGGAGTTTTCATAAGTTGCAATGACTTTTCAATTCCAGAAATATGTACTTCGTAATACACGCCTGTAGTAAGAATAAAAATATAATCACTACCAACCTGCAAAATACGCCTAATAATCTGAATCCAATCCGCTCTAATCATTAAAAGTCTTGCTTTTATTTCGATAATAACCATTCTTCCATCAGGTAACCTATATACAAGGTCTGGTCTCCAACGCATTTGATTACCAACTTCAATCCAATTATTACTCTCTTGTACGAAATTTTTTTCATTCCACCCAGCACAAATCAATGATTTCTTTACAACCTTTTCCAATTCAGAATACGGGCTTACATTTTCTAAAAGTTTTCTCGTTGTGTCTATAACTTCTTCCATAGATATCGACTCAATATTAGACAAATTTTCCATAATTTCGCCCTCAAACACCGGGACTTTAACATGTATCAAATCGGCTAAGGCTACAGATGGTATTGTCATCCCTTTTTGAATGCGATTAATTTGTTTATTAAATGTTTGATTTCCTGTTTCACTCGCTAAATACCTATATAAATACCCCTCGGAAATCTCAATCGGTCTAATAATAAATAATGCATTTGAGGCAATAGCTGGTATATCATCCTCTGTTACTAATGCAAGCTTATTTTGTCCAAAATTCTTAGTAAGAAGGATGTCTCCCTCTTGGAGTAACTGCCGTGAGAATGCCATGACATTTTCCTGTGCAATATACAGCACATCTACTTTTTGGATTTTTCCATTTTGAATATCTCTTGCTCTTAAATAAGGTATACCAGTGTCTGCATATTCATTTCGCTTTGCGCCCTTACCCGCAATAACAGTAGCTACTTCTCCTAATTCTTTTGTTTCGCTTCCTTTGAAACTGTCTTCTATTACCTGCGCATCACCATTATAAAATTCCGGCAACAAATTATTGGGACTAATATTATTTGAATGATATACTTTAGCATCCTCGTGGAATTCTCCATTCATTATATCCACCAAAGTCTCTATTGATTCTACCGCTGTAAAACACGTTTCTTTATTATCACCCAAAATAATAACTGCAGCCGGTATCACAATATGATTAAACACACTCTTTTTTAGTGTTGCAACGACTTTGATTTTTTCTGATGCAATTAGCTCCTCTCTAAATTTATGAGCTGAATTACTAAAAAGCATTGCCGCATGTCCAAGAATAAAGCTAAATATCAATTCCCCATCCATATTTGACACATCATATCTTCTCAAATATAAGTGTTTCTTTTCTGCAATAACCATAGATATTTTTGCTTTAATTGTTCCAAATGTTTCTATAATAAATCCATTGCATTTCATCTCGTTTTTCATTATTGTCATGCTTCCATATTCTTTGAACGCATACGATACCAGAGCATATATGTCCTTCTTATCTATTTGAAATTGTGTCTTCATAGTGCCACCATCCTATCTTATAAATGTTGATTCAATACCAATTTCTGTTCAAACCCATTCCTATATATATACATTAACTTCCGCCTATCAAACAAAGGATTTGTGTCATGTATAATGCTATGATGATTCGGACAAACAATAAGTTGATTATTAGCATCGTTATTGAGGCTTGACACAAAATAATCAATGTGATGTGCTTCAACAATATGTGAGCCACACTCCTCACCAATTAGCTGCCCACATATCTGACATCGATAACCATATAAAAGCTTTAAATTATCTCCAATCTTCTTGTTAAGTTTTCGAATTTTTACGATTCTTTCTGTCTCAAGAATTGTAGATGTTGAATCCTCTACATCATAATTAAATTCTGCTTCCATAACTCTCTCTGTCAAACCAGATACCGCTCGTCTTAATGAAACAATGTCATCTGCAACTATGGTCTCTAAAACATAAGAGTCATCATATTCTGTTGTATAAATAGCAAGGTACTCTTTACACTCTTCAGGCATTCTTATCATTTTTTTATCACCCGGCTCACGCATTTTGCGTGCTTCCCTTATAAACTGATAGCTCTTTGAAAAGTGCGCCTGTAATGTCTTTGCAAGTTCTCCATTGCTTGAATATCTTATCTGCAATGTATCCTTTTTTCTTTTAAATTTCGGATCGAAATTAACATTATTAATTTTAGCCTTATATGATTTGCCATTCAAATATAACATGATATCTTTGTGTTCCCCTCTTCTAAGAAATCGTCCCATAATCTGACCAAATACAACTTGATTATCAACAGGTAAGGTAATCTTTTCCTGCAACAAAGACCAGTCCACTTCTTTTTTGTAGACATAATTTTCAGTTGTCATCAAAACTCACCTCCTTCTCTTACATACTCTGCATTGTTTCAATTTCGCTCCTAATAAAATAACCTGATAAAATTTTTTGTTCTTGATTTAATATAAACTCTTTATTTTACTTTACCTTAAATTATAAGTGCAGATACGCCCAAAATCAATGTAAACATAAATAAAGTCTGATCCTTATTGGATTCAAAACTTATTATACGTTTTTTCTTTATTCCATATCTGCATTATATGGATTTTTTTCCGACTGCTCACCTACTTTTTAACACTATAAATATTAATTACTGAACTACTCAAAAGTTACAAAATATCCGCCAAATACCTTCCATCAATTAACGAAAACACTACTTTCGCCGGAAATAATCTTTCACCCATATTTGCCATTTCAACTACACTCATTACCCATTCTCCATAATCTTCCGGCAGCCTATAACAAATCGGCTTATCATTTTCAGCGATTGTTATTAATGGTGCCCCATTCTGTAAAAATCCAACAGAAAGAACATAGAACTCATTTTGCCCACTATATAATGGCAACATAGTTTGGTTACTAATATCCTTATAAACAATTGCACCTCTTTGGTTGTAAAAATAATTTTTGTCACCTTCTAATATAGGATTAATCGGTAATTTGTTCCTCATTATTTCATAATGTTCGTTCAAGTTCTCACAGACAAAGGCATTATAATATTCTGGTTGCATTTCTATCTTTTTATTGCGAATTTCATCTGCATCCGAAAAATGATTCATAAATTGAAGCAGTGCTATAAAAGCTACCAAATCATCCGAATAAATTCCAGAAATAGCTTTGTACCAACAGTGGTTATTCTCACAAATTACCCAATATATTTTTTTATACAAATCTAGTTGTCTTTGATTTAATGCAAACCAACCAGAATCCAAAAGAATCTTCTTAACATTCCCAGCTTCATATTTTCCAGTTAGTGATTTCTTTAATGATTGCATCAATCGAGATATTAATCCAACAAGCAAATCAGCCATTCTGATTCCGACATAATCCTTTGAATCTCCTTCTGTAACATTTTTAAGACCTGCATCCATTGCTGAATTCAATGTATGCGATTCTTTCCCTTCTCGGTCAATTACCAACTGATATTCATTAATATTCATCTCTGTCAACAGCTTCTTAAATCCATCAAAAGGTGCAAAATAGGACCAATCTAATGTTTCTGGTATCTCTGTATCCTGAAGCAGTATAAGTATTTTCTCAAATGCCTGATTCTCATACAATTTCAAAGTAGTATTCGCTTGATTCTTAATTATCCTATCTTTTAAAAAAGACCGTAGTTCTTTAACAAATATTTGGGGGTGTTTATAAACTGCTTCTATTACATTTTGTGGTTGATATACATTGATAGCCTTAATTATTGAATATTTCATGTAATCAACATCAACAGACATAGTATTATGATAATTTACAAACAACTGACTGATAACATACTCTATTTTGCTGAACACAGAGAAATAAATCATTATTTTCTCATCAAATAATGATACAAGTTCTTCATAAAATGCAATCGTATGATTATTAAGAGAAGCAAAGCCAAGCCTAAAGTCCTTTGCTTTCATAGTCTGACTCTTTAATTCTCCGTCTTTTTTTCTATAAGCATACTTCGATTCAAAAGCAAGGTACCTGTCAGAAATACACTCATCTTCCTCTGCTTTCCACCCTACAATTGCCGTTATGAAATTATCATAATAATTATCCGCAGTAACAGTTTTATAATTAATCTTTCTGCTATGCTCTGTTTCATCATAGAAAAAAATATTCTTTGTCTTCATCACGTATAATCCAATTGTCCTCTATTGAGGTTAATGAATTATTCTCCTTTCTCCCAATATCTTGGTTTTATTAAATACTCCATTATAATACTTACCGCACGGTGTATCAGCTTTTTTGAAGGATACTTTGACGATACTCTCCACATGCGGCGAAAATTACTTCTTATAGCAAATTGCAAAACCGTCACCTTTTGTGAAAAGGTTTATCCCCCCTCTTAGGGGGATATGGTTTACCCCTTAGAAATACCTACCAATGATTCCAAGCACAATCAATGCAAAATCCATTGCCGCCATCATTTCTTAAACTTATACCACACCCACAGTCTGGACATGTATCAAAAACATCATCATATCCATCATCTTCTGACTCTTGTGGTGTCCAATCCGCATCAAAAGGATTAACATCCTTGGCACTAATCCTTCTCGGTAATAGAGGATACCAACAATCCAACTCGTTCCCTTTTTCAATCACATTCCCCCACCATAATACTATCGGGCATGTGTTAGATATATTTAAGTCAGTGGCACAAAATGAACCAAAACCAAATGAGGGTATAAGATTGTATCCTAATGGATATAGCCCTTTATGCTCTCGTATATTTCCCGTAATTGCAATACCTTTTCTTAGAAATTCTTCCTCTAGTATATCTCTGTTTGCTAAATTTGAGAATACGCCCGCTGTATATTTGTATCCAGCATTCCGAAAACAATAATATACTTTTTTCCCATTGAGTTCTTCTAACTTTTCCACATACGCACTAATTTCTGGTAACTTAGACAACTTTGATGAAGGCCATAAGCAATCCTGAGTTGATTCATATGAAACTACATTATCATGTCTTATAATTGCTTTATTATTACATAGTTCACGCCATCTATGAATATTAATTGTAATATTCTTAGTTTTACATATTTTTTCTAATTCTCTCTTTGAGAAATCCAAACCACTCCGACATGCAATCATGTAAATAACATCTATACGAGAACCTTCTGGAATCATTTTCAAACAACGTTTGATGTCTTTCCTTAATCTACTCCCAGTGTATAAACCATCATCTAAATATACATAATATTTTTCATTTCCCAGCTTTCCAGTTCTTATGGCACACCCATATTTTGAGTTTACTCTATCGTTTAACATCTCAACTAATTGAGATTGACTTTTCCCACTTTCTTGAATATCCCAAAAATATATATCTTTCATCGGATCTTCATCTGTTGCATTTTCATTTTCCGATTTCAGATAATCCATTATCTCGTCTAAAAATAAACCAATCTTATCTTTTCCAAAATACCACTCTTTCAGTATATGTAAAGTTTCTTCCAGAATTATATCCTGAGTATCTGGACTAAACTGAGAAATCCACTTATGAACATGTCCTTGATTCATTTCAATCTCAATGGAATCCTGTCTAAAGCCTTTAATTATTTCTGCTATCTCTTTTTCCATTATATCTTTTTGCATTTCAGCAACATACCCCTTATCTAATTTCCAAAAAAAGTATTCAAATCAATAACTTCATAATCTGATGAGAACTGTACTGGATAACTTTTTCCAATATCTATTATCTCATTTGGCAATACAATCCTATATTCCTGTTCTTTCTTAAAAAATATATCCTTGCAAAATAACACTCTATACGCATAATCAGCATGCAAAACATATTTTGTTGCTCCATCAACTTTTACTGGTTGCACATCCTGCATCAAATATTTCATGTATTCCATATCCATAGCTATTCTTCCATCTTTAGTTTCGAGCCCTTTATCAATATGAAAATAATTTACTTTCTCTGCCTTAATCTCAGTGCCGATACTTTTTCTTACATCTTCAATAAACACTTCTGGATTTGGTATGATGACAACTGCATCAGCTTTTGGAAAGTGCTCCTTAATCGTTTGCTTTTTATCCTCCGAAAGATTAATAATTACATTTTCATATTCGTTAACTTTACAGTCTTCCCCCAAAACAGCAAACATACAAAATACTGGTATCTTTTCTGCCGGCTCAATTCTAACTAGCCCACTTGCTTTTCCACATTTTGCAATCACTTCTTTAGTATCCGGATCCTGTATCATCATTTTTTGAGCAAACATTCTTGTTCCAGCTTCAAGAATATCACCTTGTCCTTTTATTTTTAGTTTATCCTCAATTTTCCAGAAAGTGATGGCATTAGAGCAATAGATACTGCCCTTTACTAAACTCTCCAAATCTTCTCTCTTTCCAAACTTCAATAAAAATTTTATTTCAGCCATTCCCACTTCTCCTTCCATAACATCTAATCTATATCCTAACCATCTGCCCATTTTTACAGTGGCTATGTTTTTCTAAAAAAAATCAAGTTTTTCTGGAAAATTCTACTACACAAAACAGCTCGGAAACATGCCATTTTCTTTCACTCATTTATCTTTCCTCATCATCAACACCACACTCTCCACATGGCTGGACACGACTGCATGAATGTCATATCAAACCGGTCGTTTGCGGAAACACATCTACATACAATTTAACGTTATTAACGTTAAAAAGTGAACCCACTTAACAAACTAAAATGGTAGCATTGTTCTTTTCAAGAATTCTTCATCGTTAGAAACAGACTCCACATCGAAGTAAGGGTTACTGTGATAAAATACCTTATTCTTTTCTTGACTAAGATATGCCATACACACCCCTCCAACTACTGTCTTGTCTTTAACATATTTACGATAATGCAACAGACAATCATCACCAATAATTTGATCTGCACAATATCTTCCTAACACATTAATATTATCTTCACCAGCGACAAGAATTGTATCAAACGGGCATTCATGAACATATACACTTTCTTCTCGATCGCTAACTAAGAGGATATAGATTTCATCTGGCATGGAATCAAAATCCTTTTCAGTCGATATATACGCATAAGACAAATCTTGGTCTGGTTCTTCTTTTAATTTCTGTTGACGAACACCAGATATACTATGTCTACGATTTTCTGTATATACATCTCTAACATACTCTTCTTTAAATAAAACTAAAAAATCGCTCCATGTTTTATTCAAAAAATCCAATGTTGCTTGAAGTTGATCTGATAATTCCATCTTTTCGTGTTGTACATCTTTACGGAAAAATGGTCCTATTTCTGTTTTATTTGAACTTCCTAAAATACCCATTGAAAGCTTGTTGGCAATATCCGCAGTGTGCTTAGTTCGATTGTTTATTGCCTCAATATATTTAAACTCATCAGATTGAGATATATTATTGAGCCACGTCTGCATCTTTGGAAAAGCGGCACTATATGTCTGTTGATTAAATGTTCTAGTCATTATCTGGATATCCACTGAATCTACAGCTTTTCCCTTATTTGCTAACAAACCAGCATTTATTATCTGGCTCATAGAATCCAGCGCATTCATTGTGTACTGAAAAAAATCTCTAAGTAACTTATCAAATAAGAACCATGGATCTACTTTTTCACCGGCAACTCGTAACTCATAAGCGGGAGAATTCTCAGTTGTTATAGCTAATTTTTTTACTTTCTTACCATCTTCCGTTACGCAATCTACGAAGTCGGCTGCAATGTCCTGCTGCCAACGTATGGTCTTCATTGTCATTTTACCAATTATATTATTCAATGTATCTGCGCAATACTGTACTGTAGATATATTTTTTTCAGTGTATTCAATAAATTGCCACGCGGAATATATCTTATGCGCAATTAAATCTTTTCTAAGCAAATCATCTGCCACTATTAATCACCTCTTAATACTTTTAATTCTATATAGAATTTTAATTTATCTATCCAATACCATTCTTCATCGATTCAATAGCAGTATTCACTTTTTCAAGTTCTACCGGCACATATTCTCCACTAATTCGAATACCACCACCAAGCAAACCAAATAGTTGTTTGGAAGTATTAACGTCTAACATCAACGTATCATCAGATAGTAATTTGTTGATATTATTAGACACCTTTTCTGCCAATAATCTTTCTGCTTCTTTCTTCTTTTCTATCTGAGTTGTCTCATCTTCAATATGCTCAACTATTCGCGCATTGCTAAGAATCTTTATTTCATAAGCTGTTCCTAGCATATGATAGATGAGTTTCATCATATGTTCCTTTGCTTCATCAGGAGTCATATTTAATTGAACACTCTCAAATTCAGCGTCTAACATTTCATCTATCTGTGTATCACCGCTTAACTGTATTCCAGTCTCATTTTTTTCTTTTTTCTCGATAATTGCTTGTACTTTTGTCTTACCTGAGACAAAGTTCTTTGCATCTACCCACTTACCTTTAATCCACGGTTTTGCTTTTGAATACCACCAAGGACTAACCACATGTTCATGTAATTGAACCATGCCATATATTGCTGCTGCAGCAATTGCTTCTCCAACTGCTTGCGCAAGTTGCTGTTGTTCAGGAGTTAATTCGACACGCTCTTGCTCGTATTGTTCTATCGGATATTCATATTGAGGTTCATCAATCGCAACTTCCTCCCATTCAACGATATCAGTCGTTTTATTGTTCTCATCTTGACTTACACCTCGAACTCTACTTTCATTATCCTTGGACCTAACAAGATGATCACCCTCTTTCAGAATTGGTCTATATACCTTTTCGCCCATAAAAAATCATCTCCTCAATCAGGTTTTCTTTTTACATATGTTAGTTCTATGTCGTAACCCAGCGCTTCCATCATGCTAATAAAGGTCTTATTCACCACCCCATCGGGCTTTTTAATAACACGATTGACATATTGGCCAGTAGTACCAATTTTCTCTCCCAACTGGTCCTGTGTCTTTCCCGCTTCGATGCATTTAATTTTCACATCAACTTCGATATTATTTTTTATCATTTTACATTCTCCTAAGTGTTATTCAATAACACAAATCAGATAATTTATAATGATAATGTACACCTTTTCTTTTGTTTTTTCAATCTATCCCCCTAAACTGTTTGTGTCAAGTAATCATTGGCACTTTTTTCAGGTTCCGTGTTTCATGGGAAAA
>ERZ773104.369-NODE-369-length-71404-cov-12.763010_pt1 | contig 71404 bp, 78 predicted proteins | sample MGYA00511920_ERZ773104 | MGnify/ENA primary metagenome ERZ773104 (study PRJEB29015, sample SAMEA2737857) | human gut metagenome | biome: human gut; feature: human-associated habitat; material: faeces | place: China | collected 2012 ... | reverse complement strand
AACAATTAACAATACTGGCTCTAATCAGGCTCACAATAATTTACAACCATATATTAGTGTATACATGTGGAAGCGTTCTGCATAATGGCTGTAGGAGAACTAGCTGCACATAGTCATACAGCCTCAAGTAATACCACAGGTGAACATAATCATGGTATAAATACTAGAGCTCACAATGGAGCTGATACTGCTATAAGTTACTTTGAAAGTGCTAATAGTGATAGAACATATTACACAAATAATGCTGGAGGACATTCTCATACAATAACTGTTAATAACACTGGCTCAAATACAGCTCATAATAATATGCAGCCTTATATCGTATGTTATATATGGAAACGCTCTGCATAAACGACTGTAGGAGAATTGCCTTCACATAACCATACAGCTACTATATCAACTACTAATTTAACAGGTTGGTTTACAAATAACGGTAATTCTGACACCGCTAATGGTGATGGCACAATTTTTAAAGCCAGCAAAAGAACTGGTCAAGGTTCTAGCAGTGGTGGTGCTGCTGATGGGGGCAATTTCACTTTTAATGGTACACACGCCCACACTATAGCAATAAGTAATATTGGTTCTAACCAACCACACAATAACATACAGCCTTATATAGCTGTATATATATGGAAGCGTGTTAATTAGCTGTAGGGGAATTGCCCTCTCATGGTCATAGTGCCAGCACAAATACAGCTAATCTAACAGGCAATGCGAACAGCATAGGTATAAATTATGATGAAGTTAGTGTTAGCGGGATAATATCTAAAAATAGAGGTAATGATTATGGTGGTACAAATAATGACCATAATAAAACAGGATTTTTAATTAATGCTTCACACAGTCATACTGTAACAATTAACAATACTGGCTCTAATCAGGCTCACAATAATTTACAACCATATATTAGTGTATACATGTGGAAGCGTTCTGCATAATGGCTGTAGGGGAAATGCCGAGCCATGGGCATACAGCTTCCACAGATACTATTAATATTAATGGTGGTTTTAGATTAGACGGTACAGAAGTAGGCGGTACTACTTCTGCAAGCGGAGTATTTTCTATTGGTTCCAGTTTTACACCTAGTAAAGGTCATGGTAACAGTGGAGGTGGTAGTAATGCTGGTAGAAATATTAATTTTAATTCTACTCATAGCCATAAAATAACAATAAATAATGTTGGAGAAGGACAGTCTCATAATAATATACAACCATATTTAACCGTTTATATGTGGAAAAGAGTAAGTTAAGTTGTACGTTTCCAGATGTATACTGCAATATATGGTTGAATATTATTATGGGCTTGTGAAGAACCTATATTATTAATAACAATAGTATGTGTATGTGATGCATTTATAGTATATTCTGTTCCAGTATTTCCACTACCTCCTGAAGAATTACCAACTTTATTAGTAGAAATATTACTTACGATACCACTACTATCTCGTTCTACTGATTTTGAAATAAATGTACCTGAAAGATTTTTTGTATTTATATTACCTGTATGGCTGTGAGTAGGCAATTCCCCTACAGTGAGTTTGTGAGTTGCTTCACCGCCAGTACTTCCTGCATTATAGGTTGTTCCCCAAGAAGATTTACCTTGTGCTAATAATACACGACCTGCTGGCATTGCTTCCCATGTACCAAAGCCAAATAACGTAGCTGGATTAGTAGATACAGTAGACATGTAAATACTTCCAACTGGATATACTTTTTTTAATGTATCTGTACAATCAGTTGTATTTGCCAATTTATTCCAACTAGTCCAAGCTCCAGTATTAACTCTTTGTCTTGTCCACATTCTACCATCTGTTGGTAATGCTATCTGAACTAAATAAGTACCACTTACACCACTACTACCATTATATTGATTATTAAAAACTAATAATGTACCCCAACTATCAGAAGTCCATCCATTTTTTAATGTTCCACTAAAACGATAAATACCTTCAACTATACAAGCATTCATATCATTTTGAGTTGATTGATTTCTACTTAAATAGTGAGTAGTTATAGTATTTCCACTGCCATCTTGAGTAGCTTTTTTAGAATTCTCTACATTATTGATTGTAACAGTAGATGTCGTCCCATTTCCTTTTGTTACAGTTAATGTAGCATTAGAACCTGTAACACCTTTTACATATGTTGTATTTATTGTCTGTCCTTGACTATCTTGATTTGCCTTTGTTGCTAAATTTGCATTAGCTGCACTTGTTGCATGAGTAGCATTAGCCGCATTATTAGCATTTTCTGCTATAGTAGCTTTTGTTGCTAAATCAGCATTAGTTGCATTATCAGCTTTGCCCTGTAGATTACCTATAAATTTAGTAGCAGTAATATTATAACCACTAGCATTTAAATCGCCTGTGAGCGTGCCACCTGTTTTATCTAATTTCTTATCAAATAATGTCTTATGTGCTTCATTATCTGTATTATGTGTAGATAAATCTTTTTCTATCATATCTGTTACTGTTTTTGTTAATCCTTCAGTGATACCTTCTACATTATTATCCATACAATTGTATCCAGAAGTAACTAAAAAATCCGCAATAGCTTTACACATTGCGGACCATTGAAAATACATTTTATTATGTTGTCGACTTAATGCCATACCTGGAATTACTCCTGTAAGTCTTTGTGTCGCATTTTTATATTCACTATCATTATATGTTCTATCCGGATTATTTTCTTCATTAAATATAAGAAAATTTGTTTCTGCCATAATATACCTCCTCCAACTTAAGACCAATAACCTTTATCAAAACCAAATAATTTATTTTCATTATCTTCTATATCATAGCCAAAAGATATTTTAGGTGCTGGATCTAACCAATTTGCTTCATCATAACCTTTTACAGTATTAGTTTCCATATCGTAGCCAAAAACAGGACCATCTGCAAAAGAATAATTAACCAAAACAGATTGTGGCTTTGGTACTATATACCCTTTTTGAACCATATTTTTTGTTATTTGATCAAACTTATCTCCTATCACAACCACATCAATCGTCATGTCTTGATTATCCTGAATAATTATTCCTTCACCAAATAATACTCTCCATAAATCTTTTAAATCTAAAATGCCACCTTTCCACATATTTTGAGCTATTTTAGACCGTATAAGATTGCGATAAGCAAAATTGTCCAATATTGGTGATAATCCTTTATCTGGTTGGAAATCTAGTATTCTACTAATACCAGCAATTATTCCTAATAAATCTTCTTGATTACCAGTAGCCAAATCTAAATCAAATTCATCATCAAAATGAACAGCCAAATTAAAAATATCGTCACTTTTTATAAGTATAGCTTTTACCATTGCCATAAACTTAGATTTAGTTTTATGTTGGCTAGTTATTAAATTTAAATAATTATCAACTAGTGGCAATTAACTCACCTCAATTACTCTTGTTATTCCAACAGCAGCAACTTCATTAAAAGCTATATCGATATCTTTAGAAACAGTAGGCTCTTCATTACGTGCGATATTAACTATGTCTACGCTAAATTCTGGTACAGCTAAATTTTTTACTACCGCTGTAATAGCTGTAAGTAGACCCATTATTGTTACATCATAGCCAATATCTAAATTTAATATATAATTTTCAATACTTATTTTTATTTCATCTGCAATATTAGTTGTATATCCAATATTAGGTTTTATTTTAATATCTACATTTATATTTACATAACTTGGTCGGGAAAATTTAACTACATTTGGCAAACCATCATCATTAGTATAATTTACTGAAGTAGTACCATAAGTACCACCACCTGGTCCTTTACGTAGATATATTTGTTCTGCTATATCATAATCAAGACCACCTTCAACAACAGCTGCGATAGAATGACTAGGAATGCCATTACTATCTGTTATATTTGTATCATTATCATATACTTTATATCTTGTTACACCTTCAATACTTGCGATACCTGCAATTGTACTATTTAGCATATTTTGTCCAGGTATTGCTACACTTAATGCCTGTCTTTGACGTAATTGTTCATCCGTTTCTATTGGTTCACCAGCTACTGCATTAACCTTATTTGTAACAGATATCCATCCCTTTTGAGGTGTGTATATTTTATTTATTGTACCAACAGTGGCTTCGATAGCTCCGATCTCTTCACATTGCGCAGTAATTTCCACAGTTTCGTTCTCAAAAATTATATTAGTTGGCAAATACCATTTATGTCCTGATTCATCTTCACAAATACCATTAGCAATTACAGTTCCTATATCACCTGTCAAAGTTAATACACATGTAGAATAACTAGCTTTTTTCCTAGCAATACCATTCATTTTTACAATACTATCTAAACTTGTTCCTATAGCAGTTTTAGGACTACGATTGTTATAAATTATTTGTAACATTTGCATCGTATCGTAAGTTTTAAGAGCAAACGCTGATATCATTTGATAATCTTGACTATCATTTTCCAGATAAATATCTTGCCCATAAATTTGTTTAAATTGTTCGATTAAATCATCACGTATATCTATATAACTAGGGACATGTAATCCCGCATCATCTATAAACGGCGCAGTATATGCCATCAGTTCATCACCTCATTTATCTCAAGGGGACCATATTCAGTATCAACTAGAGCATAAATATCTAATTTTCTTTGTTTACTATCCCATGTAGCATTAAATATTGTTACGCATTTTACTTTGTTGGTTTTTTCTATACGTTCCTTAATAAGTTGCTTAGCTTTATCAATATCACGATTAGCTAAAATATCTTGCCACAAAGGTAATCCGTCGTTTAAATCTTCCCACCATTCATATTTTAATAATTTTAAACGAGTTGATATTGCTTGCTGTACGGCATAAATATCTTTATAAAAACCATTACTATTTGCACCAAATACATAATCACCATTATCATCAAGTTTTCGATAAATCATCAACTTACACCACCAGTATTTGAACCACCAGGCATAATGCCACTATGTGTGTGCCCTAAGAAAATTTTACCATCAATGGTAGTATTACCACCTTTAATATTAACATTACCTACAATGTTAATTGTATTACCGCTAAGTTCAATATAAGCACTACCCTCGTTATTACGAATTTGCACAGAAGATGCAGAATAATTATTTATTCTTTGTGGCTGACTTTTAAAACCAATTAGTGCAAAGCCATCGGATAAATCATGATATCTTCTTTCTACTTGATTCTGAATTCCACCAGATTGCCACCAGGCATCCATGCAATTATCTCCAAATATTACTAAACAATCATCCCCCGGTTTTATAGGAAATGTTATTGAATACCCACCGCCTGAAGGGATAAAAAAAGGAACATCCAAAAGTAATGGTAAATCTACCCATGTTGGAGTTCCTTCATAATTTAATCTAGCCCGAATTGCAGGTTGAACAGTACAAGTTTGTTTATTATAATCTACCGATTGAACAATACCCGGCATAGCCACATGCAATTCAATTCCAAACATGTCTTGCAATCGCTTTTGATACTCAATCAAATCTTGAGTTCGTTCGCTATTTTTTAACATAAACTCACCGCCCTGTCTGCTCTGCTGTAGTATAATTTGCAGGTAATCCAGCTCTACCATTTCTACCTACACCAATTACTTCAGTTATCCATGTATCTCCCCATGTATCACCATTATGGGATACAGAAAAAACTTGATATTCACCGTTTTGGTCAAACTGTGATTGTTGTGGCAATTGATTATTATTACCTTGTCCTGATAAATCAAAATTCATAGCCTGTCGTTGGATAAGTTCATTATCAATTTTAATCAGTGTATATAATTTCACTCTGCAATCTAATAACATTTTTATATGAATACCATCATCACCATATTGCGGTGTGCCAACTAAACCTGTCATCGGCGTTAAAACTAAACACTTATCTTCAGGAATTTCATCTGTAATTTTTTTTATAGTTAGTGTATCATCACTATCAATCCAAAAGTTAGCATCATTATGAATACATATATCACGTATATATTTTCCAGGTGTACCAAAAAATACTTTTCCTCTTGGTAATGGGTGTTGATTTAAATAAGGACTAATTTCACCAACTTCAATTTTCTTATCAGCATTTTCTGATAGTGCTTTTATCGTATCACGCGCTGTGCTTCCAGCTGCTAAACTAGAACGTACCATATTAGCATCAAATAAAATATTTCCTTTTAATGCTATAATTTCTAATCTATAATCTATACCGTTCTCACGATTACGAAAGACCTGTACAATATCACCTGTAAAAATTTCTCCATATTGCCCCTCTTGATAACCGGCTTCAATACTAATTTGAAACCCTTCGCGAATGATATCACCTTCAGCTTTATCATTCATATTATATACAACTAAAGTAGCTAATGTTGTAGCTGTTTCAAGTTTTTGTTCAATTTTAAATACACATTTTAAAAGAGAAACATCAATAGCTGTATCATGTTCTTTATCGCGGACATCATTTCCGTTTTCATCTTTTTTATATGCTGGTTTATAGATAGTTATTTTCCATTTTCTACCATATAGTCTATTCATCCTAGTGGTACTTTGATTAGATTCTCCCGATTTTTCTACATCTATCAATCCATAATCAGCCATTTGTATCACTCCAAACTAAATACCAATCTGTATTTAACGTTTCATACGTAGGATATTGCTCATTTACTGTATGTTTTGGCACGATATAGGCGCTACCTATTTGCATATAAGTAAACTGCTCTAATAAGTTTTGAGCAGGCATTATTGGTAAATTTCTTATAAGCATTGTGTCATTACTACTTATACTTATCACCCAATATTTAGCAATTTCATTATAAGTTACCAAAAATGTCAAAGTTATATTTTTATTATCTATAGGAATTTTACAAGAAAACGTCTGATTAGGTATAGGATTAATAGGTATTATAGACAACATTAGCCATTCACTCCCATCGCATCACCTATTGCTTTAGCTCCTGTTTTATTAACTTCTTGCACATTGGCTATAGTTTGTCCACTAGATGTATTAGTCGTAGCAGCTGCTCTTGCACTTACAGCAACTTCAGCTACATTTGCAAATATAATTTCACGTAAACGAACAGTACAACGCAAAGCATTAAAAGTTGTATAATCATCTGGTGTTGATATTTCTTCAATAATCATATTATTATAAGTCTGCAATCTTGTTTCTACATTTATGGGTACTCTAGATTGTTGTAAAATTTTTAAAGAAGCCCATGCTTGTTTGGCACGTCCGCTACCATACAAAGTGATAGGATTAGGAGCTTGAGCTAAAATATTACTATACATTTTTAAATTTATTACTGATTGATAAACATATGCCAAAAATGGATCTGTTGCCATAAAATTATTTGTAGCAGCATCCGTCATCATAATTTCAATAGTTAATTCACAAGGTTCTATAATAGCATGGTCTGTCATTATAACACCTGTTTGTACAGGATATTGCGTAGGTCTTACACGGCTAAGATGTTCTGTACGCATTATCCCATCAAACATTAATCCACCAATTGGCCATTTAGGTGAACTAAATAAAAAATTGGTTAATCCTTTAAAACCTGTAGCATAATTAAGAATGGTATAATTACCTGTTAATTTAGCTAATTGCCTAGAAAAATCCATCCAGTCAGGAACTTTATTATTTTCAATAACATCACTAAAATATTTTATACCGTCTAAAGATAAACCTTTGCCTATAACTCCCAATCACCGTCACCTCTTTACCTTTTGCAAACTATTCGCACTTACCCAAAAACTTAGAGATAAGCATATTATGCTCTATTTAGATAAACATTTAACACTTTTAAAACTTTACGTACATACCATAATGGTTGTCCTAATTTACTTATTAGTTCGCTTTCTATAACAGTTGCCTCTAACGGCAAATTACGATTAATACGGTATTCTATATAATTTCTAACATAATTAATATCTGTTTCTTTTATAGTTTCCATTTCCTTCACCGTCCTTTCTACAACATATATTACCTATTCATAGAAAGGTTTTTAACAATTAAAGTGAAAATTTTATAACCACATAGATGAAATAGCTTTACTCTTTTGAGTGTATCGTGCTTGTCTATTAAATGCTTGCAAACTCTCATCAGCTACAGCTTTGCCTATTTCTTTTGGATTAGCATTAGTATTATTTACACTCACACCACCCACATTAATATTGTAAATAGTATTTCCCGTGCTAGCATAATTAGTGGCATAACCACCAGCCATCATATTTCTGTATAACATAGAGTCGAAATTTGCAGAAGTAAATATTCCAGTTATTGCATCTTTTATAGTTTCAAACGCACCTTTTTCATCTTGCTGATTATCCACATCATTAATAGATTTATTACCATTAAGCGAAAAATAATAACCCTGATTATCTTGAGAGGCACTTAAACCATATTGTGCAGCCATATTTTTTACAATTTGAATATCCGGATTCCCCGTAATACCAATACCAGCCCAATCTTCGCCACTACCTTTAAAGTTAAAGCCATATCCATATGATTCAATAGCATGTAAAAAATCATTGAATTTTTCTAATAAATCAGGATTAAGCATTTTAATCCAAGCTGACGGAATTGACCAATTAGCTTTTTGTGTTAGATTATACAATGACTTATCTAATTGCTCTTGTACTGCGTAAGCATTAGCTATTCTTTCTGGTAGCTCACCTTCAGGATCAGCAGGTTTTTCAAAACCTTCCACAAATATTCTTGTAGCTTCTTCAACACTAGTGGCATTATTCATCGCATCTAAGACATCTTTATAACTAGTATTCAACTCATATAACAAAAAATCTAATTGTGTTTGCCTGTCAGTCCAATCTGTTCCTCTTGCTTCAGCAAAATCTTTTAATGCACTAAATCTACCATTACCGTTAAAATCAGTATCATGCCATTGTGCTAATCCTCCAGAAGGGCCTCCATTATCATTTGGATTATAAGCAGTAGGATCATAATTAGATTCTCCACCTAAATTTCCCATAACACCAAGAGCAGCTACAGTAGATAATCCGTTATCCATTAAATACTTAGTCATTTCCACTGCAGATTCCCCAGCAATACCATCTCCTTTGAAGTCATCACTAACGCCAAAAGCTTGACCTGCTAATTTAGCAGCTCCTTTGAAATCTCCTTTTACCAATTTTAAAAGTGCTTGACCTAATTTACCTATAGATTTCAAAGCTCCTGTAATCACATCATTAACAATATCACCAAAGGCTCGTACAGCTTTTCCTAGACCATTCCAAAACTCACAAAACAATCTATTATCAGCCATTAATTTAAATAATTTACTAATAAAACGAATAGCCGTAGCTAAAATACGAACCATTGTACTTATTACTTTTACAGCTACATATATAGCATCTTTAAAAGAATAAATATGTTGTGTTTCTTGCATCCCAACAAAAAATTCTCTTAATATTGTTTTTACCAAATATAAAATAACATCGCATAATTCTAAAAAAGCATTTAACAATTCTACTAATGCACTTGTTAAATCCTTAACTTCTTCAGATTTTCCTAATTCTATAAACCAATCTTTTACTATTTCAATGCCGTCAGCTAAGGTATTTAATAAATCTAAAGATATAGCCCATATACTAAATAATAAATCTTTAAATTTTGTACCAGTACCAGTATCTATCATAGCATTGTATAACTTATCGATTAACATAATAACAGTATCAATAACGCCATTAGCTAAATTTCTAAAAACTATAACTAATCTTTTAACAGTGACTATGAAATCATTAAAACTTTTAGAATTACTTATTTCTGATGCAAGATTAAATAAATAATTTTTAAATTCAATTACTTTATCTTTAACTTCAGATAAATAGTTAATGAATTTATCCCATATAGGTTTTGCTATTTTGCCAAACTCTTTAATTTTTAATTTTGCTATGTCAATAAAATAATTTAACTTATCCCAGTATTTACCAAATTGTGCTTGTTTACCTTCCATATAACCAAAATAGTCATCAATTAATAGCAGCAAACTACCAACTAACATTAACATTCTACTAAAAGGAGATGCCCGAAGCACTGCAAATAAACCTAAGATAGCGATAGTAGCTGTCTTAATTCCATTAGGAAAAGCTTCCCATAACTTATATACCGATAAAGTTAAGCTCTTAATAAATTTAAATAAATGGAGTCCAATATTTATTACATATACAAAAGCACGAGCAAGTTTTTCGGTCCATGCAGACATATTACGAATAAAACTATCATTAAAAGATTTAAATTTTTCTTTGGCATCTTGCAAGGGCCTATTTAAATATTTCATTAAATAATAACCAATCCAGCTCATTGCATAGGAAACTTCTTGTTTTAGTCTAGTAAATTCAAACATTAAATCACGAAAAGATTTCATTGTTTCTTTAAAATCGCTACCTATACGCATTTGGCGACCATCATTTACTAATGTTTTATATCTATCCATTAATTCTGGAGTAATTACAATATCTGCTACTGATTCACCTAATGCATCAATAGCTTTTTTCATTTCCCACGCCCCATCTTTAGAAATCATCATACGACGCGCAAATTTTTCCAATTCTAAATCTTGTTGAGCTGTAGTTCTCATTAACCCAACCATTGCAGTAGTTATACTAGCAATAGCTGTAGTTATAATACCTGAAGCTTTAATAAAATTAGTTGCCCATGAACCAGTAGCTTTTTCGACAATAGTTGTTGTTGATTGAATTGTATTGTTCATTTCACTAAAGCCAGGTTTATCAATTTGTACGCCTAAGCCAATAAGATATTCTTTTATCAATTCACCTATCATACCACATCATTCTCCTTAGCTTCAGCTTCACGTCTTCTATTCTCGTTATTCACTAAAATAATTTCATGTGCGTCTAATAAATCTTTAAAGGTATATGTACCATCCCATAATTCATGCTGTTTCCACATTCCTGCAAGGACTGGTGCATATACCCAACTGTTTAGATTTTTAAATTCGCAAGGGATATACTCTGCATGGCTTGCTTCAATTCCTTCAAGCCGTCTTCGGAGAAAAAATCAGACACATTAAACACCAATACATTAATCACAAGCAACATTGTAAGTAATGTATTATTTTGAATATCTAATATACCCCATGTGCCATTAGGATTAATAATTGGAGCGGTACGTGCCGGTAATATTTCTCCAACAGCAGATAAACAATCTTTTACAAATGAAATAAATTCGGCTTTAGTCATGCTTGTACGGCCCTGTGGTAACATTTCATTTAACGATGAATTTTGGATTGGAATTTTATTCTCCAAGCCCATAGGCATAAATTTTTCAAAAAGCTGAAAAATAATATACCCGCCTGTAAACGCATCAAATTTTTTGATTTCAAATTTTCTACCTTGTATTTCAACAACTTTAGATGTTTCACGACTCATAATATCCTCCTATTAAATTGACAATCTTTGAATATCTGCGAATAACAAATTCCAAGCCACACGTTGACCTTGTGCTTGAAATGGTTCATCTGGTTCTTTTACAAACGCACCACCAGAACAATAAAATGTTTTTTTCATTTTTGGTGCAGTAATAGTTAACGAGAGTTGAGCCCATTGACTAGTATCTGCACTCCATACATAGTTAAATAGACCCTGTAACCACGCATGTAAATTCGATGTTTGCTGTGCATTAATTGACACATTACCATTATTACCTGCAATCTTACTTACCATGATAGTTCCATCAGCAGCTACATCATGGACCGTTCTATCTGTATTTTTAGCGATATTAAAATCACCTATACCTTCACCTCGTAGTTCATAACTACCATAAGCAGGGTGTGATAAAGTAGCCGTTACATCTGTGAAAGAATAAGTATTCCACTTTCCCAATATTCTCAACTCCTTTTATCTATTTACATCAACTTGAATAGTTACATAATGAATAGCCCCTGCCAATTTTAAAGATACATAAATTGGTGGTGCTTTACGCGCATCACGATCTGCTTGTGTTTGTTCATCTATTGGTTCTGATTGAATTAGATATCCATTAGGCAACGTATCGCCATTTTTTAACTCCAACATATCGTTTCCAAGCCATTTACCACCCGCGATAAACCCAACACGTGCCATATCATCACAAACTGTTTTTATTGCATTTTTTAATTGTGTCATACCTGATTCTGTTTGACTAATTTTATTATTATTCACAAGCAAATCCATGATAGCTAATTGCATATCATTTTTATACTTATCTAAATAAATAATCTCATCAAAATATGAACCATCAGCCATACGGCCTTCTTCAAATATGTCATAAGCATTACCACGATTTATATAAATATTACCGTAATTATTTTTTATATTATCTACTTGGCTAGATGTTATTTCTTGAATAGTATTTTCTGTATTTACTCCCACTTCTGATTTATAAGCTAATGTAAAAGAACTATTAATAGTACTTACACTCATAGCTCCCATAGCCCAACCAATAATTGCACAAATAGCATCTAGATGAGTAGTGCTATACTGTCCTATAGTTTGTCTATATTTAAGCTCTCGTAATTTTACAAAAATATTATCCTCATCATATAAACAATCAGATTTATTAGTGGTATAAGCGAACATAGTTGAAGGTGTAGTAGCTTCTACATACCCCGCTAATTCAATAATTTGTTCATCTGTTAAATCACTACAATAATTGGCGATATACCATTCACTATCAACTTGACGACACGCAATAAGTGTTTCTAATGGTGTCTCTTTCTTTGTTTCCGAAATAGTAGCTGAACCATTATTAATTACTATGGTTCCTGTATATGTCATAGAACCTGGTGTATTTCCTTCACCAGCCTTTATTTCTGATACAGTGATTACATCAGCTGTTGCAGTGAAATTATATAATGTATTTAATTCAGATTTACTATTAAAAGCATTAGCAATTGCTGTAGCTGTTTCTTGAACACTTTCCCCTACTTCGTAATCTGTACCTGCCGTAAGGGTTACTTCATTAAATGTAACCGTATCTGTATCGGCCGCTCCATTTGTAGTTACTGTATAAGTGTTCTTACCTGCTACTTTTAAAGTATTTATCTTTCCTATAGCCACTTTTGGTGGGGTTTTAGTCTGTCCAAAAATTAAATTAGCTGCTTTATATAAACGGTCCTCTGTAGTAAATCCTTCTTGTAACATCGTATTAATATTGTCATAAGTTTTAATACGATTTGTACCAAAATCCACGTCATCACTAACATCGCCTATTAATAAAGCCAAATTAAATTGTTTTCTAGTCGCTGATACAGCCGCCAAATTAACTACTATATTAACAATAGAATCAATCGGCAAAGATGATTTAATAGCCATTATATACCTCCTACCTATTATTTATCCCTAAAGAAATAGACACATTTTCAATACGACCTACATCGTCAGGAGTTAATTCATATAATTCATTGAAATTTAAAACTAAATCCCATCTATTCCACCATTTACCTGCAAATAATTCATTTGCTTGCGTAATCATTGGTAAATTAGGGATTAAAAAGACGGAGTTTTTACTTAGCAAGTCGTGTATATTTTGCTTAAAGACTCCGTCTTTTATTTGATTTGCAATATCATATGCATTAGGACCATAAATAGTAAATAATACATTCCAAACTCTAGTTCTCGCACTATATCGCATAACAGTATCATTTTCTGCAATATATTTACTATCTAACTGTTTAGCATAATCATTATTTAGTTCAGACAAATTTATAAAAATAATATCATCAGTGATTTTCCAATCGGGCATACCATCTTGCGGATATTTAAAGCGAATAAATTTATTAGGCATTTTTAAATTCTTGCCTGTAATATCATTTGTAATATCCCAAAATAGATTTTGTAGTTGTTTATAGTTCATAGCACACCACCTATCATCGTGCCGATTGCTTTGTAGTATCCATTGTCACTGTAATCAAAGACTTGCAGGAGTTTGTAGGCTTCGCCACGATAAATGCAAACATCAGAAGTTTTTTCTGTATCGGTCAAAGCAAATTCGCATTCATCAGTAAAAAATGATTTTAGCCCGTGAACTCTATCAGCTTCAGGTAACATATCGATATCTTTACTCGATGATGGCAATACAATTCCCTCAACGATTAATTTTGTTTCTGCTTGCGTCAATTCGCCTTTTACCCATTTAGGTTCAGATTTTTTGATTACAATAAAATTTGTGCAAAAATCTGGGTCGTGAATAAGCTCTGATAAATTAATCATTTTTTATCCCTCAAAACATATGTTATTGATTTTCTTAGTTCATTTGTGTCAACAAGTGGGATATTAGAACCTTTCTTTTTAATTGTACTTTTTGCATTTGGCACCCAATTATTTTTAGGATTTTCAAACCAATTTTGTGCTGCTGATTGCGCTAACATTCCAACTTTATGCAAATTAGCTTCTGTCTCACTTACATTCATATTTAAAGCAGACACACTTACCTCTTTTAACTGTTGTGCAATTATTTCTTTACTATTTTCAATTGCTGGTTCTAATACTGGTCTAGGTGGAATATTTAATAAAGGACTACCATGTTCTTTTAAATACAAACTATGCACTTTACTATATTTCATCCCTTTTTCTATATTAGACTGCATTTCTTCACGCATAATTTTATTTCGTACACCGTGTGTATGGATATATAAAAGCTCAGCATTATTTATAGCATCGTCATTTTTACGTGTAGCTTCTTCCTCAGGAATACCTACCAATATTTCTTTTTTAGATAAATTCTCTAATTCTTTACAAATTCCAGCTAAACCCGAACCCTTTTGTTTTAAAAATACTTTTCCATTTACCATACAACCATTCCGCCTTTAGCAACAACTTTCGCTAAGGTTAAAAATTGTTGACCAAAAGCTGTTTGCTTATAAGTACCCCAACCCTCAAAATCATTTGCAATAATACTAAAATCATAAGAAACAGATAAATCACCTGCACTCTTTGAAGTTTGGACACCTTTTGCCAAGCCTGCATTAATAATTTTTTTAACACTATCTTCAGCACTAGATAATGTTTGAAGATATAAAGTAAGAAAATGGGCAATAAAAAGACTCATACAAGTATTCCACATATCATTGTAACGATTATATGAAATACAAGCATGAGCCAATTTTACATATGCAGTTATTACTACATCGGGAATTAAATCCTCGCCCGCCTCATTTTGTTTAGCAAATTGCGGATAAATTTTAAAAAAATCTTCTTTTGTATATTCAGGATTTTTACCACCACGAATATTACTTGCTTCAGCTATAATACCATAAAGGTCAATAGCATTATACATCATTTTTCTTTCTCCGCTGTTATTTCTGTTGTAGTAGTTACATCATTTTTAACGTTTTTTTTCGTAGATTTTTTGTCTTCAATTACCTCAATACTACCATCTTCTTTTGCCCAATTATAAATAGGGTCATTTACAATCCAATCTGGCATTGTAGCATATACAAGTGGTTCCGCAATTAAGACTTCTTTAGTTTCTCTATTAGTAAAGCCAATTCTTTTTTTAGCGATTAAATTAATCATATAAACACTCCTTAAATCCCATCACGATAAATAAATGGTTCGTAATAATGTACTTTTACTTGACCGACATTTGCCATATATAAACTATCATAAGAACCATTATTTATATTAGGTTGAGTCATCACACGTGCAAGTGGTACAGGGACATCCATACCAACAAAACGTTTATTATTCACGTAACAAATCATACGATTTTTCTGTCCAGTTCCTGCCTTTTCACAAAATCTACACTCACCGATGAAAAGGTCTACACCTTTTAAAGTGGCAATATTATTTTCCATAAGATATTTCATAATAGAAATACCGCCCGGCACACCTGCCACAGTAAGAGGTGTCATATTAATATAGGCATAATTTGCTGGGTCAATTAACATATGATTTGGAATTGCACTATTATCATACTGTGCAGCTGCCCACGCATCAGTAATAGCTTCATTAACATCTCGTAAAATTTCTTCTGGCGTTTTATTTTTCCATTCTGTTTTTGTTGAAGCACCTTGTGCCACAGATGTTGCTACAACATTTGGATCATTTACAAGCCCTGTAGTTCCATAAGATTGTTGACCCAAATAAGTATTAATATCCATATATTTATCATAATCAAGACGAATACCATCATCATAGACTTGTTCAATGGAACGACCAGTAACCGCTCCACGTAATTGGTCTTGGATTTTTACACTCATAGCTACTTCATAAGGCATAACCTTATAAATGTCTTTAGAAAAATCTGCTTGAATTCTGCGAATATTATTTTGAATACCGCCCACGCCATCAGCTTGACCGCCAGTAACAGCATAATCAACATTAAATGCAGAAGTCGCTTCGACCCAACCACCGCCACTTTCAATTTCTATATCACGCGGATATGTTGTATTAGTAAGTGGTTCACGAAGTAACGGATCTAATTTCTCCAATTCTGATTGTAAAAAAGCAAGTCCGCTTGATACTGCATCAGCATCAAAAGTCATGATGTTTGTTGCACGAGTAGGTGCAATCGGTAAATTATAAACTTTTTTAGCCATTTATTTATACTCCTTGTCTTGTTAATATAGTTATTTCTGCTACATTTCTAGAATCTTTGACACTAGACCATTTAGCATTTGTTAATTCAATACAATTACCACTATCATCTTCCGCACCGAAATCACCAATAATAGAACCATCATAGCTAGATGTTCCATCAACGGTACGAACATAAACCTTACCACCAATAGTTGGGGAACCCCATGCGCATACAACAGAAATACCACCTCGTTGTAAAATATCACAAGGTTCATTAGCATCATAATAACCAAAATTTTGATACGGATAGATTTTAGCTGATTTTACTTTTCGCATAGCTACGCCCGCAAAATCAGTTGCAGTACTTGTAGCTTCCCAAGCTTTTACACTACCATCTGTATTTTGTACCACAGGACCACCAAATAAAATTTTTCCACTTGTTTTATTTACTGGTCTTGTTCTAGAAACTTCATCGCCATGACGAGAAGCCTGTCCTGGATAACCATAATTCATATTAATTCCAATTACACTACCTGGCATTATTAATTCCTCCTAAATTATTGTTTAAAATGTGGATTGCGTTTACGACAATTATTACCAAACGCTTGTTTATTTAAATTATTAGTCATACTATCAACAGTTTTTTTCTGATTAGCAAGTGCACCGTAACCACCATTAATAGGCTGAGTAGATTTTACTTGCATAGCATCTCTTACAATTTTAGATAAAGAATCAGACATTTTTTTGCGTTGTTCTTTTGGTAATTCTGCAACTACAGGCTTCATAGCACGAATAATATTTAATGCCATAGCTTTATCTGTTGTAACAGGTTTTTCTTTTTCCATTTCTTCTTCATCATTAATTTGTTCTGGTGAAACAGTTACAGATGCTTCATCCGGTTCATCTGTAGTCTCATTAGTAAGCTCATTTTCTAAAGCATCAAGTGCATTTTCTTCTTTAGGATTAGCTCTTTGCTCCACAGCTTCTATTCTCTGATTTAAAGAACCCAACGCATCTAAAATTTTAGTTAAAGTATCACTATCTTTTCTTTCTTCTTCATTTTTTATATTTGGTTCATTTGGCTCACTTTCTAATGAATCAATAGCTCTTGTAGCCTCTGCTATTTCATCTGGCTCTGCATCTTTAACAAATTTGTTATACATTCGCTTAAAAATATTTTCTTTTTTACCCATTTTACTTACTCCTTTTGGTTCTTCATCTCTAATCGACACTGTATGACCTGCTCTACCTCTATCTACTACTGCAACATGATTACCCAGAATATTTGCTTGATAAAACGTACCATCATTATTGTCTACATAATCACAATCATAACCGCATGAAATTTCACGTTTACCACTTTCAATTTCTGCAATTAGAATCGCATCATAAATGAATAAATCTGCTAATAATTTATCAGCTAAATCATTTTTACCACGATGTACATTTTGTACTACTCCTTTAGTATAAATATTATAATTATCGGATTTAACATCTGTGGATGGATGATTATCTGTTACAGGTTTACCTTCAAAACTAGCGATAGCTGTAGTTTTAAACACTTCATCTTCATTTCTATAAACAGTGATAATATTTTCACCACTAAGCCCTAATTCCTGTGGTAAATATTGTTGTTCTCCACACCTTGCAATAGGAACATCATGACATATTAAATAGCCTTCAGGCGTTCTCGTCATATGGGGCGAAAATCTATCACCGTAATATGCTTTCAAATACTATCACTCCTTTACATAATTTTTTCAAATGCTTTTCTGCTCACCATTTTAATTTTTCCATTGTAATAAATTTTTATTGGAAAAGTATACTGTGATAAATCAATTACAGGCTCAGCATAGCAACGACAATTAGGACAACAGCCTGCATGATAATTACCCAATGTATTTTTATAGCGCCTTCCTGTTTTCTTGCTGTATTGCGGAAACAAATTTTCAGGTGCTGGCGGTTCATTCCAGTTGATAAAAACACCATTCATTTTCTTATGGCTATCACGCGTTCTTCCATCTCCCTGCCCACCACCAACTGCACGCCATACATACCAGTTAATATTAAATCGACGACAACGTATTTCTGTTAATCGCGACTGTGTTTTTGATACTTCTGTTCTCGCGATAAGTTCTGCTCTTGCTTTCGTTTGCTTAGGAAACATCTGTTTAATTTCTTTGGCAATTTCAAAAGCTCTGCGCCCTTTTAGACTTTCACGGCTCACGTACTGCGTTATATCACTTGCTATATCAAGTGGCAATGTTTTGATAATTTCAGCATTACGCTGTATCTGTTCTTGCAGTATTTTTCCGGTAAATTCTTTAATCTCCCTCTGTAAAAGAGTATAAAAAATACCGCCTTTACCATTTAAGGCGGCAGCTTGTTTCCACGTTTTACCCTGGTCAACAAATAAATGCGTAACCATCTTCATAGCTACACTTTCGGCAAATTGCTGGTACTCACGCGAAGAAATTAAGTCTTTCATTATCTTGTTTATAAAATCTAGGTTGGTAGTATCACCGATTTTTCCAATAATATATCGACTAATATTTAACAGATTACGGCGATATGCTCGTTCAATCCTTTGTTTAGGTTCCCATAATTCCATAGTTGCTCCTATTTAATATGCTATAATTTTATAAAAGGAGGTGAGATTTTATGGATTTGACTTTTGTTGTTTCTTCTAATGTTTCTGCTATTGGGTACAAAGACGGTATATTAGAAGTTCATTTCCGTAGTGGTGCAGTATATCAATATCACAATACGACACAAAATTTATATATTGAATTTCTATCCGCTCCATCTAAAGGAAAATTTGTACATCAACGTTTAAAAAATCATTACCCATTTATTCGTATTCGCTAAACGGAATACTAATAGTATCACTAACTATTTTAAACTGTTCATCCGTAATAATTAATGTATCATGCGGTGAACAGTTCTTTTTCATATAGTCAATAATAGGCTTACAGATATTTTTAAGTTCAATAATTTTTTCTTCATACATATAGTCCACTCCTAAAATCAGGTATAAAATAACCACCCTACAATTCAATAGAGTGGCTATTTTATCTGTATCCCTTTTTTATATGCTTCACGAGCTTCATTCAAACTCATGTGATTTGCTCCGCCCTTATAATCAGGATGGGACTCTTCCCAACCGCATACTTCGCAAATATCGAAACAATCTGATTCAATCATTCCAACATTACAACAAGGACAAAATGTTTTATTATTTTCCTCCATGTTTCAAATCCTCCTCCCATGCGTCTGTTGTCAATCTAGGAAAATTTTTCATCAGATTTTTCAAAACTATTCATCGGCATAGAGATATTTTCTTCATTTAACTGAATAATTTCATCATCTGCCTTCTCAATATCTTCATCAGTAATGTTGCTGAACATTCCTGTAAGTTCAGCCTGCTGGCGAAGTTCTTTCAATGCTATTTTCTGTGATATTATGCCAGCTTGAAAAGCTTTAGTAATACTATCAATATTTTTAGAAGCTAAATCCGCCATCTCATCATCAGATGGTCTACGTACAGGATTAAATTCATAATCAAAATCATCAGGAATAGCACCTAATTCGCTCATAATCATAATAGGCAAGATTTTATCATACACAGGACGTAAAGAACTTTCTTGTTTTTCTTCAATAGTATCATAATAATTTTGCATATCTGATTCGCCAGTTGCATTCATTCCTGCTGGTGAACGACCAAATAACTTTGTTACAGGAATTTCAGCCGCTCCTGCTAAATCCATCATAAAGCGGTCATATACTTCACCCACACCGCCAAAAGTATACTGATGACTTTCATACCCATCATTAGCACCAATTATCTGAATAGAATTATTGTTCATTAACGCATTCATAGCTTGAATCGTATTATATAGCCCCTGCACTACTTTTTCAGAGCCGGTAGCCAAAACCTGTTCCATACCCTCCATTTTATATACTCTTAAATTAGCCATAAAAGTTAGCATAGCAATATTCCAACTTACATTGTCACGTTTTTTCAATTCGTCAAATACATGTTCAATCTCACTAGAGCCCCAATATGTTTCTGCTAATTTTTCAAGATATGGTAAATCACGCCCGATAAAACGAAGGATACGACTATAATGAACACGTACACCACGTTCAATATTATCTGAAGTAATAGTATAATATTTAGGCATTCCAAACTCTGCATCAGATTCATCGGTTATTAATTCTTCTTCTGGTGTAATACCTGACCAGCGGTCAAGAACTAGCAAACCTTTATAACTACCTGGCATTATTTGGTCATATTCGAGAGGTTGGTCAAGAATATCCTCATGTCCTTCAATCATAATTAAAGCACCAGCACCGCCATATAATCTTCCTAATTTACAGCCTTCTAATATTTTTCGACTAGTTTGAGTTTTGCGATCCGCTTTTGTAACACGTTTTATTTGCTTTGGTTCTATTTGTGACAATATCTTGTATCCATTTTTTGTCATATCTTCAGGAATAATATCTATTATTCGTCTTACCACCCAATGTGAGCGATAAAGTGAATTTATTGTTTGCCAATCTCTAGTAAATCTAGTTAAAGGGTAATCTGTTGTTTCTAATAAATTTGGCATAAACAATCCTGTGCGAGCCATTACATTTTGAAAAGAATCTTGCACTTTTCCTTTTATTGGTTCTGCACGAACTTTACGCTTTTTTCTACTCAATGTTGAAACCTCCATTTTGGTAATATTGTATTAATATAATAGCGTAAGGCATCGCAACTATGATCATTTTCTTTAATTGGCTTTTCTTCACCACGCTTAGCTGCTTTTTCATCCCATATATAAGAATGAAATTCACGAATTAAATTAGTACAACATTTATGTACTCTCAGTTTTTTTAAACTCATTAACATAGCAACTTTTCGTATACCATCATTTACGGAATTATCTGCTTCTTTTACTCTATAACCACGACCACGAAGTACTATCTTGAAACTAGCCGCTGACGGGTCAATGACCACGAAATCAGGAAATTCTTCACCAATAAATTTATCGAAATCATTGATATAGTCTTCATCTGATTTTTGCTGTTGTTCCTTTCTACTATCATAGTAATATTCGTTACAAACAAAAATGGTATCTCCGTCATCATAGATGTCCAGAAATACCATTGGATTTGTTGTACCATAGTCAATACCTATATATCGTCTACTTTTTGCTTTAGTAGCCCCTGTAAATATTTTACTATCATCATCAAATATTAAGTCGTCACTAAACATATCGTAAATAATACCTTCAGCTAACACCCATAATCCTAAAATCATACGCTTAAACCACATACCTTTATAGGCATTACGGATATTCTCTTTGTAATCTTCAGGTAGATTAGGATTATCATCAAGCTCAAAATGATAATCACGTACCATACCTTTTTGTAACTTTACTTCATCTGCAATATATTCTGCATATAAATAATGATATGGACTATCGGGATTAGTTGTACCATAAAGTTTTGCACCCCTTATACTCAGTCGATTAAGTAATTGCTTAAAAAACTTTTCTGGCATTAAACTAAGCTCATCACAATATGCTCCTGCTAAAGTTTTACCACGGATATATTTTTCTGAACCTTCATCTTTAGCTCCGACTACTTTTATTCGTCTTTGACATCTTATTCCATCAGTATACCAATATATGGTTAAATCTCCACTTTGACGGTTATACTCATAATTATCTTCGCCAATAGTATCAAATAAATCATTTAATACATTATCATATATAGTATCCTTAGATACCCCAGTCATTAATAATAATCCTTTAGGCCCTGTCATAATGTAATTTATCCATTTTGGTATCATAGCTACTGTTTTACCACTTCGCACACTGCCTTCGAGAATATTAATAAATGCATCATTAGCAATCGGATTATAAATAAAATCTAATGCTTTTTGTCCCCATAAGCCAAATTCCACTATTTATCACCTCTTGCTTGATTTAATGATTGAATTAATTGGTTCATAGCTGATGACTGCTGTTCATTATTTATTTCTACTTCACGTTTTTCACGCCATTCATTTGGTTTGCGATTTTTTAGCCAGAATATCTGTGCTGTAGTATCAGGAATAACTTGTTTTGTTATAACTTTTGTTGTCGTTCTGCCTTTTTCATCAGTAATTTCGGTTATCTCGTCGTATGAATAACCAAGTGCTCGTTTTAGCAAAGCATTTTCCACCTTACGGTCAATTACTTCTTTACCTCTTTTTAGGGAGTCAGAAAAGTCAGGATACCTCTTTTGCCAATCATAAAAGGTTTGTTTACTAATACCTATTTTAGCAGCAATTTGTTTGTCCGTTAAACCATCTTTTGCCCAGCCTTCAATCAACAATAAACCCTCTTCACTTATCCAATATTTATATTTTCCATTGCCCGCCAAATCACCTCACCACCTAAATTTTTGTACTAAAAAATCCCAAAGAAAAATAACTTTGGGATTTTACTATATAACTAAAATACATATATTTAATTTGCATCAAGATACACGAAACGATTATCTATAATATATCATTTTGTCAAATTTTAGTCAACTAAAGGCTTATAATCTTCAGGTTTTTTTCCGTTCATATATGCTAAAAAATTAAATCCTAATATCGTTAACCTTCTATCTTCTACAAGACCTAAAAATTCCAATCTTGTATCCATCTGCTGTCGTATAAATCCTGTATATTTATTTTCTTTCTCATACTTTATATATTCCATTAAATCATCTAAATCATCTATATACAGATTATTTAATGTATATTCATATTCTGAAAAACATTTCCAATTTATCCACCCCTTTATAACAGCTGCATACAGATTTCCTAAATATTTGACTTTTTCTTTTTCTCTATATGAATCCAATACCACAATCAATTTTTTTAATTCTTTCTCTAATTTTTCAGGATCATTTATATAATTTTCTCTATATTTTTTCAGCTCTTCTTCTGATATGTTATTTTCTTTTACTCTATTTATAAAACTATTTAATTTTTCTATAAAGTAACTATCCCTTATAGATATTATCATATTTGCAGTATTTCCAATTAATGGTACTTCTTTCGAATACACCTTACATATTTCCACTGCTAAATCTATAAATTTTTCTCTTTTATCATTATCCGCCCAATTAATATTCTTCATACAATTTATAATTCTCATTATTTCCATATAAACGACTCCTAAATATTTTTATCTATATTTTATCATACTTCCTTAAATAATGCCTGATATAGCTGTTGTGGTGTTTTCTTCTTATTTGTTTTTTTAGATGAACTATTATTATTAGAGCCACCTTTTATTTGCTCTCCTTCTTGTAAACTCATTGCCTTATACATTAAATTTTGCTGTCGTTCTTTTTCCCAATGATTGGCAAAATTCATATCTTGTGGCCACAATTCAGCTCCACATTCAGGGCATTTGAAATAATCTCCTTTAGCCTGCATATGCACAGCTTTACCTTCATAAGTTAAACAAATATTACACAAAATATCTTTACACATACATTAATCCTCCAAATACTAATAGGGTAGCCAAAAGCTACCCTTTAAATTATCCAATTAAAATTAAACTTATTCCCACTAAAATTACTACTGCACAAGTTCCTAAAATATATTTTTTATCTTGTTCACGTTCCATTTGTTTTAGTTCATATCTTGTTGGTATTCTCATAAATCAAAATCCTTTGCTTTATATGTTTTTTTATCTTTTACATCTCTAATAACTAAATTAAGCACCATATATCTTCTTCTACTAAGAAACTTTACAAATAAATTAACTACTCTTTGACAAAATCCTAATCTACCTTTATTTATTACTTTATTAGCTACTGGATCACTACAATGACCAGAATTTGTTAGGATATTTTGTTCGTATTTTTGCATTTTATCCCTTCTTTATATTTTTTATATCCATTAGCCATACATTTTTTCAAATCGGGTTTTCCTAAAATACATTGTTGTTTATGTCGCCTAAGACTGCATAAAAAGATGCCATCATCAAAATAACTATATTTACACGACATAATTATCACCCTTTCATATATTTAGCTATTTTAGCTTTTACTGCTTCCATCATTGATTGCTGACCATTTGCTTTATCTGAAAGTGCTTGCATTACTCTCTCATCTTCAGTATCTTTAGCGATTAAATGATGTATAACTACTTTTTCTTTTTGCCCTGGTCTATGCAATCGTTTATTTGCTTGTTGATATAGTTCTAAATTCCATGTAATGCTATACCAAATAACAATATTTCCGCCATGCTGTAAATTTAAACCGTGACCTGCACTAGCTGGATGAAGTAAACCCATTTCTATTTTGCCATTATTCCAATCTCGCAAATCTTGTATATTCTGTAATACTCTAGCTTTAGGAAATCTTTTTAATATCTTATCTTTATCATGCTGATACCAATAAATGACCATAAGATTTTTGCCTATGTTATCAACTTGTATTTCTTCTAAAGCATCAAGCTTATAATCATGGATATTTATAATATTTCTACCTTCATCATAAATAGCTCCGCTTGCAAATTGTAACAACTTACCTGTTAAAACGCCTGCACTACTTGCTGTAATTATTTCATCAGACATACTTAATACTAATTCTCGTTCAAATTCATAGTATTTTGACATGATATTTTTTGGTAATTTAATAGATACCTGATTATAAATAACTGGTGGTAAATCAAGGTAATCATCTGATTTTAGACTTACACAAATATCTGATATTTTGCTATATATTTCCTGTTCTGCATGCGGTAAGGTTTCATAACTAAAAACCACATGACCATTTGTTTGTGCGGGCCTAAAATAATTTTTACGATATTGTGTTATAGTCTTACCTAACCTTTTACCGCCATCTAATAAATATATTTGGCTCCATAAGTCCATGAGTCCATTTGGTGCTGGTGTTCCAGTTAGTTCTACTATACGTTTGATAAAAGGTCTTATTCTTTTCAATGCTCGAAATCGCTGACTATGATGATTTTTAAATGACGATGATTCATCTATCACCACCATATCAAAATCCCACTTTTTACCTAAACTATCTACTAACCAGCCGATATTTTCACGGTTGATAGTATATATATCTGCCTGCATATTTAATGCTTTTTTTCGCTGTTTTAAATCACCACAAATTACAGATACTCGCAAATCTTTTAGATGTTCCCACTGGTTTATTTCATCTTGCCATGTTACTTGTGCTACTCTTTTTGGTGCTATCACTAATACTTTATTTACTACCCAATAATCATACATAAGCTCAGATATTGCTGTTAAGGTGGATACTGTTTTTCCCATACCCATATCCAGCATTAAAGCAATAGCTTCATTATTTATTATCTTATCTGTGGCATATTTTTGATAAACTCTTGGCTCGTATTTCAATCATAAATCACCTTCTTTGCTATACTCATTTATAAATAACTCAACATGGTCTTTACTACTTATTACCCATACATCTACACCATGATTTATTAACTGCCTTATACGTTCCCATTGTATTTCCCTAGGGCTTTTATTTGGTGCTTTCAATTCTACAAAAACTACTTTTCCATACGGCATGATTACTATTCTGTCTGGTACACCCGCCGTCCCTGGGCTAGTAAATTTCCAAACAATACAGCCCAATTCTTTTAACTTATCTGTAAAATATTTTTCAATTTGCTTTTCTAACATGATTCACCTTTCTTGAGGTATACAAAGTATACATTGTCATATAGAGGTTATAAAAATTAAGAAATTAAAAGACATATGTACATTATTTTCTTAATTTCATAAATCTATATATAAAGTTTGTATACTTTGTATACCTAATAATAAAAACCTTTATAATATAACGTTTATAACAATATACATACCTATCTTTTCATGACGATCACATTTACAATGTACTCAACCGTTTAAATGCTCTTTGTAAACCATAACATTTTATTTTCATTGGGCTTTTAGACTGAACCCAACCTTTTGTTTTTCTTAACACATCATTTATTTCTGTAGTCATAGCTCTAGTTAATTTCTTTACATCACCATTTAATAGTTCTACCCAAATTTCTAAAGCACATATTCTATCACGTTTGACAAGTGGCCCATTATATTCAAATCCATCACCACGAATAAAATCTTGCCTATCACTAATACTCAACTCTGCCCAATTTTCAGGTATTTCTTTTTCAATAAATTCACGTATCATGCCAGCTAATGGGCTTTCTTCAGTATGTTGTTCTTGTACTTTTTTAGCTTCTTGCTCCATTTCTTCATCAAGATACAATTTTTCGCCACCCTCATATAGTTCTTTAGCTTCTGCCCACAACTGGTCAATAGTATCTTCGCTAATTTCAAAAGGATTTAATCTTCGTTTATTCTTATCTACCATTATTGGCCACCAACGACGACCACCAGTTTGATCACGAATAAAATCATTATTATTTGTAGAAGCTATAAATATACACTGTCTAGGAAAACGTTCTGTACGTCTACCATACGCAGGTCGAAAACTGTCTTCACGCTTAGTAATAAAATGCTTTATTTGTTCAACTTCAGCTTTACGAACTGCCGATAATTCCGCAAGTTCAATAACCCAAAATCCTTGAATCTGTTCCATACCTTCTTTACCAATAACTGTACTCATACTGTCAGAACTCCATTTTTTGCCAATACGACCAATAATATAAGATTTACCTATACCTTGACCGCCAACTAACGTTACTACATAATCAAATTTCGTTCCTGGATTAAACACCCTAGCCACACCTGCACAAAACATCTTTCTAGTCATTGCACGATTAAGCTTTGTATCTTCGGCTCCTAAATAATCTATGAATAAAGTCTCTACTCGATGCTTACCGTCCCATTTAATACTTTTTAAATATTTTTTTACTGGATTAAAACTATGTCTATGAATAGTTTCTAATATAGCATCAGCAATTATATCCTTACCTTTTATGCCATATACATCAGATATATAATTTCGCAGAGCACTATCATCAGCGTCAATCCAATCGCCGGTATTATTATCTTTACGCCATACTAATTTATCTAAAACCACCATTCTATGAGCAAACTCATCTAAAGCAAATTTACCTTTTAAATTAGGATCATTTTCTAATATTAATTTCACATTATGAGGCGTATTTTCATATCCGCCCCAACGATTTATATTCATCTTAGCAGTCCATTTTGTATCAATATCATCTAGGACCTCAAAATCAGTTTGTACCTCTGCTAATCTTTCTTTACCGATAGTTTCTTTTACTTCTTCATCAGCTATAGCTAAATCTTGCATAGCTTTATAACTTGGCAATCTTCCCGTTGGCGTGCCCTCTGAAACTTCATCATCTAACTGTCTAAATTTATGCAGTCTTACCATATCAAAAGCATTTAATAATTTTCCACAAGCAGGGTCGGTACTATGATGACTGTAGATAAAACAATTATTATAAACAATAGCACCAGCTGATGTACTTCCCTCAGCATAGGTATATCTATCATCAGTACCACATGGTACATATATATCAGATAAATATTTTTCTATAGCTTCTTGAATAGTATACGAGCGACAAAAAGCACCAATAATTCCTTTTTTACTAAGTGGATCTTCCTGTTTATCTACCGTTTTTTTGATATCTACTTGAACTCTACTACTCACGGGCCAAAAACTTTGGTCTTGCCAATTATCATATCGATTTAAATATTCATCAGCATCTACCCAAACCCCATCATTGTATTTGAAAATAAATTCACCATCTTGACTAGTACTAGGAAAATACATCAATCTATGCGGTTGATATGTGGTATCATCAAATAAATCAATATCGATATCATTTGCTATCATACGACTTATTGCTTGATATTCATCTGGATTCACAGGACGATTTATCGGTATGACTAATCTATACCTAGGTTTATTTTTACTATGCTTATGCGTACTATAAATACAACAAGCTACATTACCTATCGTAAAAAATAAATTATCCCAAAAATCATTAGTAGCAAAATCAGCGTCCAGTGTTATAACTGAACGCCATTGTACATTTTCAGCGACTCGCCTACCTTCTTTTAATGCCCCACCTACAAAACCGCCAACATCTTTAATATCATCTTGCTTTGACTTAGCAAATGATTTATATTCAGCAACGGTCTCCCCTGTTCTTCTAGTTTTTGACAATTTAAAAAGAAGTGTGGACCATGATAACTGTTTATTTTTCCATTTCTTTGATTTTCTACTACTAGCTACAGCAATAGATACTTCTCCGTCATATTTTAACTTAGACAAATTGTCTATGTTCAAAGCGGTATTTTGCATTATTAATTCACGTCCTTACACCGCCTCTCTTTGCGGTAAAATTTGTTTTTCAGGTTTAAATATATCGCTGCAATTATCATAATTAATATTAGCTTTATCAGCCCATTTAATAATCTCATCATTTATTTGCTTATTATTATGAGCTGGTTTATTAGCAAATAATTTTGCTTGTATTAGCTTATTATTTTGTACCTCGATACAAGCTTTTAACTTACCTTTATCATCAGACATTAAAACTATATTTGATTTACCTGTATAAACAGCATCAACATAATTACCCACACAATTTCTAAAAATTTTGCCTATATTGCGAAGTACATCTGAATTCTCAGGTAAATAAAATTTAATACTATCAAACTGCATAGCTAATCTTCTACAGATTGGGTCATTGATATTAAAAGCTCTAAATGGATGTTCCTGTTTATAAATAGCTGTTACTAAATAATCATGTAGATTAGCAGGAGCCGGTTTTTCTTGCCAAAGTGTAGCTTTATCTTTCAATTTAAATATCATATAAATAGCGTCTTCACATGAAATTTTATCTTGAGAATTATGCCACCAACGCATTAATGCATTGATATATTCTATTCCCCAGTTATAAGAAATTAGTGCTAATTGATTTAATAATGTGCGAATATCTCGTCGCCATAAAAAATCAAATTCCAAACAATTATTAATATTATTGAAGGTATCTATATTACCTTGAGCTATAGTATAAATTTGTTTATGACGTAATAATAAAAATGGTTTATCTTTTACTAATCGTCTAATCGCAGGCTTATTTGGTAAATTTGCTATTTCTAATAATCCTGATATTGTATCTTTTGCCTTACTTATGATTTTCAATCGTTCATCTGATAAATATGCATCATCTAAATCATAAAAATTTCTATCAGCACTACCATAATAAAATGGATATTTACGATATATATAGTTATAATCAATAACTGATAAATTATTTAAGTCTGTAAAAACTAATCTATAAGCTATATTCAATATAGGTTTTATAAAATAACTGCCTTTGTTTTCATGACATACGTACATCGATTTTATTTTGAATTTAAATTTAGATTCTAGCTTTTTGGATAATCTCTCACGAAGAATTTTCAATATCTTTTTGAAATCTACAGCATATATACTTGTAAAATGTCTGTGATTTAAAAATTTTAAATTAGTATCTCTGCTAAAACTTGTATCCAGGATATTACATAAGTTATAATTAATAATGAGTTTATGATTTATATATCTTTTATAGATTGCAGTCCTTTGGGCTACATTAAAAGATATAGTCTCTTTATATAGTCTGTGGTGAAACATATAGTCACTGTCTTCATCGCAGACTATTTCTTTACCCGATAAAGTCAAACGTAAACTATCTTTATATTCATCAAGACTAATCCTCATGCTGAGCGGGGAATAATCCCCGTCAGCCATAAAACTAAAATCATTTTTTTGCGTAGCTTCCGTAAAACGTGAACCACATTTAGGACAATATATAATCTGGTCATTTGGTCGTATACCATAATAGTTTCCTACACCTTCCCATAAGGATTTAAAACTATGACCACAACTAGAACAATGATACATATTCGTAAATTTATTACCATTATTTAAGCTTTTTAAGCCACCTTCATAAAGATAGAATAATTTCGGCATATATAAGTCATATATTCTCAAATTAATCACCTCAATCCCAGATATCATCATCGTCTTCTTCAAGTATTGTTTCAGGTTCGGTCTTTTTTATAACTTCTTTTTTATCTTCAGATTTAATCTCTTTAGCAGCAGCTTTTATTTTATCGGCTTCTTTTTTAGCTTCAGCTTTTTGCTTTTCATCATACATATCACACATTTTTATAGTTTCTTCACAAGCTTTATGCATACGTTCCAAATAATCTAAGCTATTGACAAAATTCTTATCATTTTCTTCTATTTTTAATTCAGCACGCAATTTTTTAATTTCATCAAGTTCCTCAATTTGTTTTTCCATAAATTTTTTTAATTGTAATGTATTTATTTTTTTATCAGCCATTTTTATTACTCCTTTAATTAACATCAACATATAATGTACAGAATCAATCTTTCTTATAATATTTAGTTATATAACCATCAGCATTTAAAATTAACTCCGGCGCCCAATCAATAGCAGTTCCCATTATTTTATTAGCAAGTTCTAAGGCTTTATCTATACCAGCAGCAACACAATCAAGAATAACTTCATCATGTACATGCATAACAATCTTAAAACCTGCTTGTTCTAATCTAATCATAGCGACTGCTAAACAATCTCTAGCAATTGCTTGTACTATATTTTCAGTAAGTTTTCCACCATAAGTTTCTAACCTTTCCCATGTACGAGATACCTGATTTGTACCTTCATATGTGATTTTGTTATTCTCAACACGAGGTCTAATATATGTTAATTCTCGCCCTGAAGGTAAACATATACGAAGCATACCCGCTCTATAATAAAAAGCCATATTATGATGAATTTTCACTTTTGTTTTTTCATTTATAGCCTGTTTAGCTGCTTTATCCACAATAGACCATAAACGAACAATATTTGGACTAGCTTTTCTCCATTTAGTTACAATATCGATTAATTCTTCATCAGTAAGCCCCATTTTATCAGCACCCATAGCTTTTAAAGCTCCCATACTGCCCTGATAACCTAAAGCAAGTTCAGCTATTTTCCCCTTTTGTCTAAGTTCACCATTAATACCATGTTTTACCACTGGTACGTGAAACATCTGACTAGCCGATGCACAATAAATATCACCGCCATCAGCAAATACTTTCATACGCCAATTTTCTCCACTAAGCCAGGCAATAACTCTAGCCTCAATAGCTGAAAAATCAGCTACTACAAATTTATTCGATTTAGTCGGTATGAAAGCAGTTCTTATTAATTGAGATAATACATTTGGAACATTCTCATAGAAAATTTCAAATGTTTCTGCATCATCATGTTTTAATAATTCTCTAGCATCGTCCAAATCACTCATAGAATTACGAGGTAAATTTTGAACCTGTACTAATCTACCTGCCCAACGTCCAGTACGATTAGCACCATAAAACTGAAGTAATCCTCGAATTCGTCCATCAGCACATTGAGCATTCTGCATAGCTACATATTTTTTTATTGAAGTCTTAGATAGCAGCATTTTTAGCTTTAACATATCTTTGACTTCTTTATTTTTTACTACTTTTAAGAGTTCCAATACCGTAGTTTTTGTGATTTTAGAGGGAAAAAACCCTTCCTTTTCCAGTATCCAATGCTTTAGTTGTTCTGTAGAATTGGGGTTATCTAGATTAGATATATCTTTAGCTTCTGCTGAAATTCTATTTCTAAAATCAGTATCAACTTCTACAGCTTTATCAGCTAATTGTCTATCTAATCCAATACCTCTATCATTTATTTGTTGGTCTAATACCCATAAATTTTGTTCAAAATCTGTAGGTTTGAATTTAATCATTTTCTTACGTAAATAGCGTTCAACCTCTACATCACGTTTATTATATTCTTTGAATAAATTCCAATTTTGTATATCATGCTTTGGTAAATTTCTTGTTCTGCCACCATTAGTATTAGTCGGCTTACAAGGCTTCGAAAATTCCATTATTAATTTTCGTCCAATATTCATTTTGGCTTTATCTTCAGCTAATCTAAAAATTCGACAATCCTCAGCAAGAGAACCATACAATCCTAAATTCAAAGATAACACCATAGTACATTGCCATTGTGCTGGGTCTAAAAAATAATTATCATCATAAAAACTATTAATTGTTTCGCCACCAAATAAATAATGACTTAATAACACTCTCTCAAATTGAGCATTATATGCTGTTTTTAAAACCGCAGGGTCGATTAAATCTCTTAAAACCTGTTCAGGAATATCTTCACCTTGAGCTAAATCTATAACATTAACCATTTCATCATCATATGCATAGCCAAATAATAATATTTCTGCTTCTTCAGCATATTTGTAGACCCCAACTTTTTTTAAGTCGAGGTCACAATATGTTTCTAAATCAATAGATAATGTTCTCATAAAATACCTCCTAATAAGGCTTTATTCAAACATATCCTCATCTTCGTCATCAGTATTTGCAAATTCTGTTTCAAATTCGTCATCATCTAATACTTCAAAATCATCTTCTGGATTAGACGCACCGCCTAATGGCTCACCATCTTTTACTTTTTGGATATTACCTAATCCAGCAGCAATACCTGAACCTGCATCTGTTTTATAAGCATAAAATGTTACTGATACATTAGCATAACAACCACTATACACCGCAGAACGGTCAAGAATAGGTTTTATTTTTCTATCTACAATCTTAGGTGCAGTGTTGGAATTTGCGTTTATAAAGTAGCATCCTTCATATGCATCATCATCAAAACGGTCAGTATCTCCATCTCTAAGAGGTACTTTTAAATTAGGTGGAATTTTACCATTTTTATTCACTACTTTAGATTTACCTATATTTTTAGCAGCTTCTATAGCTCTCTTTATTTCAGCTATTTGTTTTTTATCAGTTTTAGGAATTATAAGTGACGCACCATATTTCAAATCCCCATTTGGTGTTTCTTTTGGTTCCCAAATATTAGCATAAGAAAGCCTTACATTCTTTAAAGTTAACTTTGTATCATTCATATTTATAATCTCCTTTAATCAAGTATTTCAAAATCATTTTCAGGGCTATTATATTCAGGTCGCGGGTCATCAATATCAACAAGTGTAGGTTTACCAGATATTTTAGTGATTAAATCATCAAGTAAAATACTAAATGTTTTTTTACCTAATAATTTAGTCAATTCAGTTATAGACTTTAATTCAGGCTCTTTCATAAAATCAGATGAATCAATATTCGCTTTTTGTAATCTACCAATTACAGCATCAATATCACTATATTTTCGAGAACTTTTACCTTCTACTAATTTATAGCCTGGCCATGTCCTACCTTGTAGTGCTTCAGATAACGCATAATCTTTTATTTGTTTGGCATAATGAATAAGAGGTTCTATCCTATTCAATGCATCAGCCATTTCTTCATCAGACATAAATTCAGGGTCAATAAAATCATACTTTGCTATGCTTAAGCAGTATTCAGAGTATTTTTTACAGCGTAGTGAAGCCCTACAGAATAAACACCATTTACCAGCATTGAATTCTCCTATGCCATCATAGGCAAGTTCAGCAATTGGTTTTACAATATTTTCTCCCCATTTAATCAAATCTTTTACTGATTTTTCTTGACTAGATATCCCACCATTACGTGGCTGAAATATAGTCATTTGAATAGTATCAAAATCATACATAAAACCAAAATTACTGATTATACCTAAGGCATACATCTGCATTTGTGTATTATCGACAGCGCTGACAGCTACACCTTTACCATATTTTAAATCTACTATTTCTACATATTTATCAGTAATAATCACTAAATCGCCTGTACCGAAACCCTCTTTTGCCCACTCGCTATAATCAATTTTTTCTTCTATTGCTATATAAGCTGTTTTATCTATGCTCAATGCTGTATTAATTTTATCAATACACATCTCTACATATTCAAATACATAATCTAACATTGCTTTATTGTAGAGTTCTTGATTTTTAAATTGTTTTGGTAAAGCAATATTGGTATGATTATGTTTTAAATAATACTTCAAATAAAATTCTCCAATAGCATGAGCTAATGTTCCTTCACGAGCAGCTGCTGTTTCTTTATCGGGATATGTTTCCTCTAATCGGGCGCTAGGTGGACAAGATAGCCACCTTTTACTACCCGATGCACTCAATAAGGCATGTGCTGGCTCGGTCATTCTCCGAGAACTTCCTTTCTAAATTCATCTATTCTATCAATAGGAATATCACTTAATTTTTTTAATTCCCATTTGTGTAAAATATCTTTCATTCTCCCCATCAATGTATCATCTGATTTTTTGGCTTCCCTTAAATCTTTTTTTAAGTTATCTCTCAATTCTTCTTCGCTCAATTGAGGTTTAGTGCTATCTTCTTTTACTTCTTCATCAGCTGGAGTCTCATTTTTTACTTCACTTTTCTTTGCCTTTTGTCTAGTAACTTTTTTTACTGGTTTTTCAACAATTTCTTCTTTTTCTTCAGCTATAGCATTAACTACTATATTTTTTGTATTTACTTCTAAAGCTTTCGCTAATGCTCCTATGGCTTGTGCTAATTGTTCAGTTCCTTCAATTGTTACTTTTACATTTAATTCCATGATATTAACTCCTTTTATAAATTAACTTTTTATGGTAGACTTTAGTTAAGGTTTTTTTATTTGTGCTGATTAGCCATGTGCTGGTCAGCTTTTTTTAATATGGAAAAGAATTTATTAATATTATCTAAAACTATTGGCAAATCTTTAGGTTTAAAAATGCTGGGCGTTAATTTAATAGCAATCCCCTTTTTCTCATTCGTTTCATAGATTGTCTGCATATTCTCAAATCCTTTGCATATAGTTTTCATATTCTGAATAAGGTATACGAATAGTACGATTATCTATCTTAGCTTTTATTACTCCAGTACGTACTCTTTCGTAAATAGTGCCATAACTTACATTTACTTTTTCAGCAAATTCACTGATTGATAATGGCTTTCTCTCTATATCATTTAAGTTTTGTTGTACCTCTATGACTTCTAAATGTTCTTGCTGAACCTTTTTGGCGATATTAATTAGTTCATCAATCTCTTTACCTAGATTTTCTTTCAAAGCTTCTAAAGCTCGAATTTTTATTTCACACTCTAAATTCCAATCAGGCATATACATAATCTCCTTTCAATTTATTTGGTTGCTACCCATAGATAAGCTATAAATTTTGATACAACGGTTTAATCAATAACCCACCGCCAAGCGTTTGTTACGATAAGGGAATAATTAGTAATAGCTAGACATTAAATTAAATATTTTTATGTTATAATCATCTTTACAAGGAGGTGATTATTCATGAGTTTAATAGAACACTTTGAAGACTTATCTTCTTCTATGCAAGAAAAACTCCTAAACTTTATCAAATCTAGTTATAGTAAACGTTTTGCATTTAATTATTCTGTAAGTGCATATGGACTGAAGCAAGAATTTACAAGTCTCGCTAAATCCGAAGAACATGTTTCTACAGTATGTTTCAAAGAAGCAATGGAATTATGCGGTTTCAAATCTAAACTTATTGATAATGATAAAGGTATTGATTCCAACTGGTATTTTAATGTTTATGTCTTAAAGCATAAACGTTAACCACTTTTCAATTTCATCTTTTTTTAAAAGTCTTACGGGAATTGTTATTTCGTGAGACTCTTTTTTTGTACATAGAGCAATCGTACCTGTTTTATTTGGAATGCTTAAAGCTCCTTCTTTTAAATCAGTACAATCTTCAGGTGCAAATACATTGTTATAACCAGCATTACGAAAAATACCTGCTGTTAATGATTTGCCAAGACCTGTACCATAAAGACAGACATTGATATTATTTTTTACACAATAAGCCAATATTTTTTGCTGTTGTGACGTAAAAATACAATCTAAATAATCTTTAAATAATAATCTTTCCTTCATTAAATCATCTCTCTTTTATAAAAAATTTTGGTATAATCACTTATAGAAAGTGAGTTGATTATATTGATTGATAATGTCGATTTATTAAAAATTTTTATCGCCGCATTTTTAGCATTTTACTTTAATATCCTTATTCAAAATAAAGCAGCAATAACTAAAAAGAAAAACACTTTTTTATCTACAATAGAATACTTTATATCTTTACTAGAAACAGATAAATTTGTGTTAGAGAGCTTTATTGAAGAACTTAAAGAAAACAATAATATTACAAATATTAATATTGAATATAATTTTTTTTCAGATACAGATATTATTTTTGATTATAATCAAATGACTGATATTTTCCGTATTCATCCGCATATAAGTACAAAAATACTTAAATATTTAAAATTACGGAAAATATATGTGAACTACTGCTCTGAAAACAAAGTTTCTTTAGACTACACAAATAAACAATATCAAGCTTGTATCAATACAATAAAAATTTTAAAATCAGAAAAAATAAAATATACCCAAATACTTCAATGGGAAGAATGTTTACCATATAGAGAATGGCAAAAATACAAACAACTACCTCCAAGTCTGAAATTATATAAAGTATTGCAGTTTTTATTCTTTCTTTTTTTGATAATTTGGCTTCTTTTTCCAAATATTTTTCAAGCTCTTTATTGTATTTTTTTATTAATTTTGTAAATATGTCATTCATAAAATCACTCTAATAATATTATTTCTTTAAAAGTTCATACCCTTTTATAGTAAAAACATAAGTAACAAATAATTTAGTTACTATAATAAAAATGTTGAATAAATCATTCATATCCATATCTCTAATTCACTTTCTATTCATATGACGTATATAAGCGATAACATATACTGTAAAACTTATAGCCATTAATGCTGAAGCTAAAGCAGATATGGCTTTAATTGATATACATTCCATTATCAAATCATCTCCTTTTATTTCTGACTTGTATTTCCGTCAATTTTCTTTAAAAAATTAAGGTTTATATCTAATATAGACCCTAATTTTGCTAACAATTTTAAACTTGGAGTATATCTCCCTCTTTCTACATCAGCGTAATACGCTCTTGAAACATCAGCTCTATTAGCTATTTCTTGTTGTGTCATATTTTTCTTTATACGAGCTTTTTTTATAACATTACCAATCATTTATTCACCCTCTCATTTATATTATATATTTATTGTATTGTATTTCCGTCATTTTGTCAATAGTAATTCCGTCAAAAATGTATTATAATATATAAAAAAGACGGAATTACCGCACAAAAAGAGGTGTAGAAGATGAATACATTAGGTACAAATATAAAAGAAGCACGAAAAAAAGCTGGTCTTACTCAAATGGAACTTGCTAAACTAACTAACTTATCAAGGTCATATATTGGAGATATAGAAAAAGATAGATATAACCCTAGCTTAGCAACTTTAAAAGCAATAGCCAATGCTCTTAATCAACCGTTAGATACAATATTAACAGATAATGATATAAATAATAATGAACCGACATTAACATCACGTGACGAAAAAGATATAAAAAAGAAATTAGATGAGGCACTTGCTTCCATTGATAGTGAAGCCTTAATGTTTGACGGCGAACCGGTAGAAATGGATACAGAAACAAAAGAACTCTTAAAAGCATCTTTAGAGAATAGTATTCGTCTAGCTAAAACCTTAGCTAAGAAAAAATATACGCCTAAAAAATACCAAAAAAACGATAAATCCGATGATTGATGGGAGTGGTTTTTGTGCAAAAAGTTACTCCTAAACAATTAATAAGCAAATACAAAACCAATAATCCTCAAGAAATAGCACAAGAGTTAGGTATTATAATCTTATTCGAGCCGTTAGGTGAAATAAACGGATATTATAATACAGCCTTCAGGCAAAAATTCATACATATAAATAATACCTTAGTAGAAGCAAAACAAAAATTTACAATCGCACATGAACTGGGACACGCACTCTTACACCCAAAAGCGAACACACCATTTTTAAGAGATAACACATTATTTTCTATAAATAAATTAGAAATAGAAGCAAATAAATTTGCAGTTGACTTATTAATAACTGATGAAGCTATTGCTGAAGTCAAACATCTAACATTAGACCAAATGGCTAATTATTTTGGAATCAATAAAAATCTAATAAAATTAAGACTAAAAATTTAATTGCAATAGAGGGAGTAAATATTATGTGTATAACATTAAATCAAAAAGAAGAATTTGACCTTAAAACACTTGATTTCATAAAGAAAAATCCAAATTCATTTAATTATATTAAAAGCGAAGGAACCATTGTACCTCCCGAACACAGATATTATCAAGTATTACATGATGGAAGATTTGTAGGATTTATTATATTAATTAAAATAATAGATGAATTAATTTATGATGAAAAAGATAATGCTTATGAATTAGAAATAGATATATTTGATAAATTTAAAGACAAAAACTATGCTTCTAAAGCCATTTCTAAATTATTAAATGAGTTAAAGCATGAAAATACTTTTATTATAGAAGCTATAATAAAAAATTCAAATTCTAATTTAATAAAGATGAAAACTCTATTAATATCAAAAGGATTTACTCATAATGATATCTATCCTGAAAATCAATTTGTTTATAGAATAGTTCTATAAAAAATATATACTATAGAAAAGGAAAGTACTAACATGAAAATAAGTAAATTATTTATTGGATTTAATGACGGGAAAAAAGAAGCAACACATCAACCAAATTTTGAGCAATATTATTTTAATTATAATAAAATATACGATAAAATTCTCCAAGATGATAAATTTTTATTATTAGGTAGAAAAGGTACTGGAAAAACCATATTAGGAGAATATATAAATAAAAAAGCTCAATTTGATTCAAATTGGTTTTGTAAAATAGCTTCATATAAAGAATTTAGATTTCATGAGTTACAAACATTAAAAACAGAAGATATTAAGCCAAATGAATACATTGCTATTTGGGAATGGATTATTTTAATACAAATAGCTTTAGAATGCATTAAAGATGAAAAAATATCACTTGAAAATAGAAATATTATAGAAAAATTCTTAAAGAATAATTTTTTTAAATTAGATTTAAATATGAATAAAATTATAGAAATCACTAAAAAAAATAAAATAACAGGTTCTATAGGCAAACTCATAGGATTATCAGGTGGTGCGGAAAAAGATATAAAATATAAAATAGGTTCATATATTGATTATTTAGACAGTTTACGAGATATCATTATTGAATCTTTATCAATGTCAGACTCAAAATATACCATTATTTTTGATGAATTAGATGATCAATTTAGAAATGAGGATATATATAAATCCAATATTATTTCTTTAATAAAAGTAACAGAACGAATAAATTCATTATTCTATAAAAAAAATGTTAAATGTAAAATTATTCTATTATTAAGGTTAGATATATTTTATGTATTGAATGACCCTGATTTAAATAAAATAGAAGAAGATAGTTCTGTAAAAATAGATTGGGGCAAAAACGATGATAAAAATTCTCCTTTATTTGATATGATAATTTTAAAATTGCGACAATCTATGGATCCTAAAATAGAAAAAAAACTTTCCAATCAAGATATTTTAGAACAACTCTTTCCTGAGTCATTGCATACTTCAAAAGGTCGATGTATTTCATCACCAAAATATATATTAGGGAGAACTTATCTTCGTCCTAGAGATGTTGTTACTTATTTAAATCATATAAAAGATATATCTCCTGATAAGGAATATTTTTCAAAAGAAGCTATTAAATCTGCTGAACGAAAATATTCTAGTTATTTATTTAAAGAAATAAAAAATGAACTTTGTGGTCATTTATCAAATGAAGAAATAGATGAATCATTTAAATTACTAAAACAATTTAAAAAAGTGTCTTTTTACTATGCAGAAATAGAAGAATATTATATGAAAAGAACAAATCTCTTTCCACATATAAATTTGCATCGTATATTAGAGTTATTTTTTAATTTCGGGGTACTAGGAAATCAATGGACTGTCAAAAAAAATGGAAAATCTCGTTCATATTATTCTTTTTCACACAGAGAAAATGTTGATATTGATTTTGACAAAAAATTTAATGTTCATTTAGGATTAAGAAAAGAATTAAATTTATATTGACAAAAATTTCAAAATATGATATATAATTTATATAAAGAGGTTTTAAATATACAGTTAAAATCTCATTCTTATTAAAAATATAATAAGAATATTTGTTTAGTTGCATCTAAATTGCAGCGAAATATGTATAAAAACATATTTGTTATCTTGTAAAGAAAGACATAAAGATTCTTAATTTAAAGAGTCTTTATGTCTTTTGCTGTTTTATATACATAGTAATAGCTAGGCATAGTGAAAGGGGAAAACTATGGCTAGAATACATGAACGCCTTACAAAGACAAAAGGCAAAACATATTGGTTTATTATAGATGTTGGTAGAGATGATACAGGAAAACGTATCCGTATCAAACGCTGTGGCTTTACTAAAAAAAGCGATGCTAAAAAAGCAATGGCAGAAATAGAATCCCAATATTATGCGGGAAAGGTATTTGCTAAACCTAAAGATATAACATTTGCCTATTATGTTCAAGAAATTTGGTTTAAAGAATATCAACATTATACTAAGATATCTACACAAAAGGGCATACAATATCTATTAAAAGCATTAATATCATTCTGGGGGCAAGATATTAAATTAAAACATATCACCGCTCTAAATATTCAAGCATATATACAAAATATGCTCGATATGGGTAAAAAACGTAAAACTATTACAAAAAACTTATCCTATATAAAAATGATATTTAAACATGCTTTAAAAAACAATATTATCACTAATAATCCTTGTGAAAATATTGATTTACCTAAAATGACTTTAGTCGAAAAAACTAAACTTTTACAACAAAAACCTAAACCATTATATCTAGAAAAAGAAGATTTACTCACTTTTTTAAATGAAGCTAAAAATGATGCATATGCATATCCATATTATTATATGGTATATTTTCTAATCTATACTGGTGCTAGATTAGGCGAGGTTTGTGCTATGGAATGGGATAATTTTAATATAAAAAATAAGACTATAAAAATTACCCAAAATATCTATGGTTGCAGTCAAAAAAATTATTATGTACAAACTCCAAAAACTAAAAATAGTATTAGAGAAATTTCTATTTCACAATCTTTTATAGATGTGATGAAAGAATGGCGACTAATACAAAATAAACAAAAAATAAAAAATGCAAATAATTGGGATAGAACATATAATTTTATATTTACTTCTCGATATTATCCAGGAAAACCAATTTTAACCTGTAATCTATACGGCTTCATAAAAAAGATAGCAAAAAAAATCGGGTTAAGTTGGATCCATCCACATACATTCCGCCATACCCACACATCATTATTAGCAGCAGCAGGTGAATCATTAGAAGTAATACAAGATCGATTAGGGCATACCAATGACTCTACAACACGTCAAATTTATTTGCATATTACTAAAAGCAGAAAAGTAGATGCTGCTTCAAAATTTGAGGCATATTTAAATTCATAAAGAGATGGTACCAAAATGGTACCTCTCGTATATTTTTAAAATAACAAAAAGTCAAACTTCAAACAACAAAAGCTCTATAAAGGCTTATAAAATAAGTAAAAAAAAATAGTCAAAAAGTCAAAAATAATTGTTGACATTTTGACTAATGTGAGTATAATAATAATTGTAAGGACGTTAAGAGATACAAAAAATAAGAAGTATCCCTTAAGATACTTACAAAATCTAAATTTTAATCTTATAATTTTACTAATAACAATAAATAAAAGTTAAATACGGACTTGATAGTCCGTTTAATTCAAAACAAATTTTGACTTTTTGACTTTATTTATTGCTCTATACATGGAGGTTGTTATTTATGTTCGGTTTAGTTCCATTTGCAAAAAATATTGCTAAAAGTAATGATGATTTCAATAAATTATTCGACGTTTTCAATGAACCTTTCTTTCATGAACCATTTGCAAAAATGAATTCTTATGTAAAATCCTTTAAAGTCGATGTAAAAGATACAGATAATGCTTACGAACTCACTGCTGAATTACCAGGCATCGCCAAAGAAAACATTTCTCTTGACTACAACAAAGGTTATTTAACAATTAAAACAACTACTACAAAATCCACAGAAGAAAAACCTGCTGAAAATGCTGATGATAAAAACGAAAAACCTCAAGAAAAATATATTCGCCGTGAACGTTATGTAGGTGAAATGCAACGTTCTTTCTACATTGACGATATTGATGAAAAAAATATCAAAGCTTCTTATCAAGATGGTATCTTAACTGTAGTTTTACCAAAAATTACTAAAGAAGAAGCTACAACTCAAATCAATATTGACTAATTTCTTTTAAATAAAATTTGACTTTTAAACTTTTAGGAGGCATTTATCATGTTTGGTTTAATTCCTACATTTACAAATAATCTCGCAACTAATGATAATTCTTTCAAATCTATTTTTGATGTTTTTAACGAACCATTTTTCCAAAACGCATTTGCTCCAGTAAATTCCATGTTCAATGCATTCAAAGTTGATGTAAAAGATACAGATAATGCTTATGAACTCACTGCTGAATTACCAGGAGTAAAAAAAGAAAATATCGCTCTTGATTATCAAAATGGTTATTTAACTATCAAAGCTACAATGCAAAATGAACAAAATCAGAATGAAGAAAGTAACTACATTCATCAAGAACGCTATTATGGCACAATGCAACGTTCATTCTATGTAGGTCAGATAGATAAAGCTAATGCTAAAGCTGAATATACTGACGGTGTTTTAAAAATGACATTGCCAAAACTTCAACCACAATCAACAACTACTCAAATTGATATAGATTAATATAATTTAATCCTTCCTCCTGCAACTCCTTTAAAATTAAATACTTTATAAATTGAAGATAGCCTTTATACTTGAGAACTTATCTACTCTTAGTATAAAGGCTATTTTTATTATTTACTTATGATATTTAATAATTCATCATAACTATTCAAACATAAAAGATAATATTTATTTTTTATTTATTTTTTCATTTTGTCTTTTTAAAAAACTATTTATATTTATAGGTGGTATTACTACTGGAGTCGCATTTGGCTGAGTTGTCATAATAGTTACCTGACTTCTTAAATAAGGAAACATTATTGCTATAGCATTTGGTAGTAATTTACTAACTGGAAAATCTTTTCCTACTATAAAAATACCTACCAAACATAAATTCAACTCAAAGCTATCTTTTTTTTCTACTTTACAATATAACTTTATAAATATTTTATTTTCTTCATATTTATGATTTTCTTTAAATCCAACATCTATTTCATTTGTATTATCTTTTATATTTTTACCACTACTTTGAAAACTTATATTTTCAAAATACATATTTATATTTTCTAATGCTGTTGATTTCACTTCATTTTGATTAACTATCATTTCTTTTTCCCTTTTATGCAGCTAAAACAAATTCATTAAGTTCTACATCATCTTCATAACTTGTTTCTGCTATATTTTCTATATCTTGAGTTGGCATATCGTATTTATCATCTATAATATCATCAAATAAATCTATTTTATCAAAATACTCATCTACTACTAAACCATCAATTCTAGCAATACCATCTTCAGATTTTTTATTTGGAATATTATACTTATCCAAAAGTTCATCTAAAAGTTTAAGTGCTTTTTTATATTCATATTCCTTCAACATATTTATCACCTCTAACAATCTTGATATTACTTATACACTGATGATTAGATACACAAATTTGTTTTTCTGGTACACTACTAAATCCTAATATATCTTTATCTTCTGAATGACCTTTTTTTACCTTTCTTGAAAAAGTAAATTCTATTACGTATATTCCAAAAAAATCTTTATATAAATCACAAGCTATACATCTTTTCTCTTCATCACGTTTATAAAAACTAATATCTTTATCAGATTTATTTATTATATCTTTAAAAAATAATGAAACTTTTCTACGATTAAACTGATAATCTAAATTTAAATACCTATTCATGTCACATTTTATATTAGCAGATAATACAACTGCTTCTTCATTATATCTATTAGCTCTTTCATTCGCCCATTTAATTGCATTTTCTACGTCAGCGAAAAAATATATTCCATGACCTAACCAATCATCTTTTTCATTACTTTCTTTAAAAATACCACTAGAAAGTATCTTCTCTGCATTAGTTTTTATTGTTCCATGATATCCTACTAATTCTATCATTTAAAATCCTTAAAAATAAATACTTAATTAAATATATTTCTTATCTAAATTATATCATATTTTGTCAATCTTTATTATAATAGAAATCCTTTCTATGTAGGTCAGATAGATAAAGCTAACGCTAAAGCTGAATATACTGACGGTGTTTTAAAAATGACATTGCCAAAACTTCAACCACAATCAACAACTACTCAAATTGATATAGATTAATATAATTTAATCCTTCCTCCTGCAACTCCTTTAAAATTAAATACTTTATAAATTGAAGATAGCCTTTATACTTGAGATATTTGCCAGTTCTCAGTATAAAGGCTATTTTTATTATTTACTTATGATATCTAATAATTCATCATAACTATTCACTACATCATAGATTACATCATCACTTTTTAGTTTTTCAAAATATTTCTTAGCACAATCAATCTTTGAGTTTTCTATTGTTCGCAATTCTATTGAAGACATTGTACCTTTTGTTTCCGCCACAAAATAAATATGTTTTACACTACCTTCATAAAAAGCAATCGCCCAGTCTGGATTATATCTTCCCACAGGTGTAGGAATAAAAAATTTATTTGGCAATTTCACATATACAGCTACCTTATCTGATGCTTCTAATTCTGTAGCAAAATTTCTTTCAACTTTAGAATCATATACTAAATTGTCATATAAATGCTTACGCGTTTTCATTGCATTCACATCTAGTTTTCCTTTTAACGTATTTTCTGTAAATACATCTATATCATATGTTTTATCTAATAGACTATACTCTACATGACCAATTATAGTCGTTGCTTTTTCTTCATTGATTAAATTAGTAGCTTTGATAATAAATTCTTCTGGATTATTTTTAAATTGATTAAATACATTTTTTTCAAGCCCTACTAATATAGCTACAATATCTTTGCGTATAAGCCCAGTACCTTCTACCAATTTGCCTACTAAATCATATTTTACACTACTATTGGCCACAGAAATATTTTTACTATCATATTCATTGCGTGTTTCTTTGACAAAAGCCGTACCTGATAATAAATCATCTTTGGATTTTATCTTATCTAATTGTCCTTTTTCAATTTTAAAATAAATCTCTGTTACACGCAGTTTTCGATTTAATGCATCTATTGCCTTATTTATAAAATCTTTGCTATCAAATTCTACTTCATAAATAGCTTTTTTATTTATTCTTGACCAAAGATTTTGGAACTCTTTCATATTATATTTTTCTACATTCAACTTTAACTCAACATTAGTATCATAAGCATTAGCAATATCAATAGATTTTTCATTATATATACTATCTATAATATCCAAAATAGATGAAGTATACTCTTTTATTTCTGGGGAAAATTCAATATTATCTTCTTTTCTATCTTCGTAATATTTATCCGTTAAATTTCCTTTTCTATCTATATATTTATTACTTACCAAATCATAATAAATAGTATCTACCATATCTTTATCTATGATTATTTGATTACCTTTATTATTTTTGATAATTTTACCTTCAAATAATTCTCTGCTTACTACTTTTGGTCTATTTTCTAGAACTTCTGCTAATTCATGTTGCAACGCTTTAGCAAAGCTATCATAACTTTCACTAGCTATAATAGTCAATGTATTAATATCTTGTACATCTTCTCCCCATACAGTTTCATCCATACGTTCACCTTTTTGATTTACACATAGACGAAGACCACGACCTACTTCTTGACGCTTGCGGATTTCACTATTACTTTGTTTCAATGTACAAATTTGAAATACATTTGGATTGTCCCAACCTTCACGAAGTGCTGAATGTGAAAAAATAAATCTAACAGGTTCATCAAAAGATAATAATCTCTCTTTATCTTTCATAATCAAATCATATGCATCAACATCTTCAGAAGTATTTTCTTTCTTACTTATCTTACCATTTTGCATACGACCTTTTTTATCAATTGAAAAATACCCTGCATGAGTTTTATTGGCACTTATATTTTCTAAGTATTCTCTATAACTATCACTATCTAAATCCAATTGGAATTCATTTAAAACTTTTTCATATTCTTCTTCAAACATTTTGGCGAAAATACCATTTTGAACCTGTCCATCTTCATCATATTGCTTATAATGGCTTACTTCATCAATAAAAAATAAAGATAATACTTTTATACCTTTGTTATATAATTTTTTCTCCATATCTAGATGTGATAAAATCGTTTCTCGTATCTGAATACGTCGCAACTGTTCTTCATTGACTTCACCACATACTTGTCCAATATATACTCGTTTGCCGTTTAAAAATTCGATATAATCTTCTTTACCATTGATACTGCTGACTACATAATTATTTTTATATTCGTCTAGCTCACCTGAATTATCATAAAGATTAAAACCTTCATTTACCTTCATGGTTTTTTTGCGAATAGTTGTTGCACCTTTTACATCAAATTGCAACATAGCAGTTGGAGCTTTTTCTGATAAATTTATTTTCTCAAGATAAACAAAACCTTCTGTAGCAGTTATCCCCTTTTGCGTAATTCCCTTCACTGCTATTCTTTTTACCAATTTTTTATTATAAGCTTCCACTGCATCAAGGCGATAAACCATATTATAGATACTATCTTTTTTATGTGTAGCAGAATAACGTAAAATAAACAAGGGATTAAAATCTTTTAATGCTTTTTTTCCTTCTGTTCCTTCAACAGATTGTGGTTCATCTATGATTAAAATAGGATTAAGTTTTTTTATTACTTCAATTGGTACACGTGAACGAAATTCATCTAATTCCCTATAAATACGACGTGCATCTTTTCCTTTAGCATTAAAAGCTTGAACATTTATTATCATTACATTTATTGAACTACTAGTTGCAAAATTTTCCAAACGTGTTATTTTTTTTGAATCATAGATAAAAAAATCAATTTTTTTATTGTATTCCACTGCAAAATGATCTTGTGTTATCTGTAGTGATTTATATACACCTTCACGAATAGCAACAGACGGTACCACTATTATAAATTTACTCCAACCATATCTTTTATTAAGTTCAAATATAGTTTTTATATAAGTATAAGTCTTACCTACACCAGTTTCCATTTCAATGGTGAGATTATATTTACCTTCTAATTTTTTAGATACAGCAATTTGATTTTCACGCTGGATTTTATTTATACGCTCTAAAATAGTATTATCATTTAGTTCAATTTCTCTGTTTTTCCATCCCGATTCATTAAAATCAAGACCTTTTCCACTATCTATTTTATATCTAAATGCACTATAAGGCTGTCCTGCAAAAATATCACAAACAGCATTTGTAGCATCTTGTTGAAATTTCTGATGTTTAAACTGTAATCTCATCTGCTCACCTCATTAGATAACTTTTAAATCTATTTTAATTCCAATATCAGAGATGATTTTATCAAAGTATTCAACTGCATTTATTTTTGTAGATGAATTAACAAAACTATTATCACAAAATACCACTCTTAACGGTTCTAATTTTGCAATCTCTTTTATAGTTTTCATATCCAAATCTTTTTCAAAGCAAGCTACTAAAGCTTCACCATTATAAATATGCACCTTATGACCATTGATTACTTTTGTAGTATATGGTTTGTCTAATTCCAATCCCCAATCTACTAAACAGCCAAATAATAAATCTAAATCCGTTCTATCTTCTTTTATATTTGATTGCATATTTTCAAGCATTCCTTGATCATATTCATCAGCACTATAATAGATATCCTTCATATTACTACTATCTAATTTCAATACTCTAAAACCAATATCCAAATCCTGCCCATTAAGCCCTGCTTCTCCTTTTATTTTCTCACCAGCAAGACGAATACGTTCTTTTCCAATTTCTGTTATAAAATGTTTCAATCCTTTACTATCTAAAAACTCTATTTGTTTCAATATATCTTTTTTAGTGTCCTTATCAACTATATCCAATTGATTATCTAAATCAACAGGAATTTGCACTAAAATAAATTTTCTATTTCCATTATCTTCAAAATTCATATCTAAAACAGCATGAGCTGTAGTTGATGACCCTGCAAAAAAATCCATAACAATATCATTACCATTAGGATTAATAAACATTTTTATTAATCTATTCACTAATTTTAAAGGTTTTTTCCCATTTCTAAAACTTACAAAACCTTCATTATCTAAACCTGTAGTTTTTATATCTTGCCAAAAATCACAAGGATTTACCATCAAATAATCATCAGCAAATAACATTTTTATTCTAGGTTTGTCTATATTAAAATCATAATCACCTTTAATAAAATACATCTTTTTTTTAGGTGTAACTATTGAAAAAAATCTATTTTGTATTTTTTTTCTCTTATTATCTGCTAAAATTTTTGCTCCTCCACTTATAGATGCTATTTGTACAATTCTCCAAGCATTTTCATAATTAAATTTTAATTTATCTTCTTTTTTTGTTATATTATATATTTTATAAATATCAGTTAAAGATTTATAATCTATTTTCGCTAATATTTTATCGACTGTTTCTACATCTTTATCTGTTCTTTTTTCACATTCTCGTATTTTTTTTAATAAATTTACTTCATCTTTAGATATTCCTATTAAAAAAGTTTTATATTCATCATCCCACTGTTCTTTTGGTATATAAACACTATTTATCTTTATATTATCTTTTCGTTTAAAAATTATAATATATTCCTTTAATTTAGGTATCATAATATCTGAATGTGCCATTTTTACACCTGTTGCTTCAGACATTTTAACAATTATCGTTGTTAAATAATTACTTTCTCCAAAAACCTCAGATAATATTTTTTTCATATTATCATATTCATTATCATCAATTTGAACACAAATAATACCATCATCAGTTAATAAATTTCTAGCTAATATTAATCTAGGATAAATCATAGAACACCAATTAGAATGAAATCTACCATTAGTCTCTATATTTTTAAATAAGCGATTTCCCTCTTCATCAAAAGAACCTTTGGCTTCTTCATATTCATCTATATTCTGTGAAAATTTATCTCTATAAATAAAATCTTTTCCAGTATTATATGGAGGATCAATATATATCATTTTTACCTTATTAAAATAACTATTTTGCAACAATTTGAGTACTTCAAGATTGTCCCCTTCAATATAAAGATTTTCTGTATTATCCCAGTCTTTACTTTCCTCTATACATGGACGTAGAGTCTTATTTGTAATCGTATTTGCTTCTACTCTTGAAGCATTTTTTCCTACCCAAGTAAACTCATAATGTTCTGTTTTATTATCCTTTATATCTTTTATATCTTTATAAAAATTTTGTTTTAGTTTATCAAAATCAACAAATTTCTTTAAATTTCCATCATCATCTATAACTTCTGTGATACAATTAGGAAATAAATTTCCTATTTTTTCTATATTTTGAGCTACTATATCCATAGACTCCATTCTCATCTTCTCCATCTATTCATACCCCCATTTATTACATAAAATAAACTCTCTACCTCAACCTTATTCAGTTGAAGATAGAGAGTTTTTCTCACATTTGACATAATTAACAGTAATTATACCATTTTTTTATACAAAAATCTATTACATTCCTTATTTGTCAATATAGTATCTATTTTTAATTATATCTTGCAAATCTAGATAATAAACCTTCTGCCTCAAAAAGTATTTTCCTTGTTTCTTTAGTAAATTTTAATTTTCCAATTTCTATCGAGTGCTTATCTATATATTCTTCTATAAAAATAGCTTTATACATTGATTCTAATTTTTCTTTTATTATATTAACATCTTTACTACTTTTTTCTTTTTCAGAAAATAATTTATCCATAACATATGATATCCATTCTGATTTAGATAATATAGTAATTAATGGTGTACTATCTTTACCAGTAATAAAATCTTCATATTGATCATATCTTTTTATTTTTAATCCTATCATTATTGGTAAAACATAAGTCAATATATATCTATTATTTTTTTCATCAAAATAAAGATATTCATTTTTAGTTTTTCTTAAATTCTCTATACAAATTTTATTTATTTGAACAAACTTTATAACATCTCTTAAAGTAAGATTATATTCCTTCACAATTTCCTTACAAACATCATCATACACATCACGACCTGGACTCTTATTTACAAAACTAAAATATTCTATTACATTTACTTCATTAAGTGATACTGTTAAATCAAAAAACTTATCTAAATATCTTTTAGCTTCAAAAGCTTCTCCATAATATTTTTTTATAGTATATTGTAACTGTTTTATATTTGTAGAAAAAACAAATGTTATTTTATCATTATCAAAATAATGTTTTATCTGTTCCAATAATTCTACCGCAAAAGTTGGTCTACATCTATCAAGTTCGTCTATAAATATTACCAAACGTTCGCCATGTTCTAATAATAAATTATTTAATATATTATCTACTTGATCTTTTGTAGATTTTTGACCTTTTATTTCTTTAAAAATATCCTTTGCTTCAGTTTCTACACATTTTAATAATTCCTTTATATCAATTCCTGAAAAATGTTTTACTATTGCAGATAAACCATCTTTTATTATTTTTTCCTTATTTATAGATATATCAGTTTTATTAGTATCTATCTTAGCAACTTTTATTATTTCATAAATTAACGATAATAATGGACTTTTTTGATTATCATTTTCCCATGCATTATAATAAACAGCTAAATGTAAATCAATATTTTTAATATCTATAACGTTTTTTATTCTTTCTAAATTACTTAATTCATAATCATAACTATGCTCATTATATGCATCTAATATCATTTTTACTTGTTTTACAAAAAAAGTTTTACCAGTTCCCCAATCATTATCTATTGCTATTGAAAAATTAGACTTTATAGAATCTAATAATCTAATAAAATTTATTATTTCTGTATTTCTACCTATAATATTTTTTTCTAAAGTTTCCAATAAAATTTCCTTATTAGGTTTTAATTCTAATGATTTCATACTTCTACCTCACAATACTTTATAATAAATATATAATCTTATATGTTATAATAAAAATTGAGATTTATTCTGATTGTGGTAGGTTTTTTTATTCTCTTTATTATATTTCCTCACATATTGTATAAAAATCAAAATTCTTCCCTATCATAAAAAATCACCTTCTAAAAAACATACAAAAAAATTATTCATATGAATATTTTATCACTCTAAATTAAAGATATACATATCTTTATAAACAATTACTTTATCTTATATAAAATAAGAGAGCCAATTTTCTTTGACTCCCTTAAATATGCATAAAATCTTTTTAACTAAAACTTTTCAAGCATTTTCTTTAATTTCTTTAACTCATTATTCAATTCCACTTTTCGATTAAATTGTTTTGTCTTTCTTATTTTTGCTTGCAATGCACTTATCTGTTTTTCTAACTGTTTCTTTTCTTCTGCTTGTTCAATATCCTCTTTTAAATTATTCTTCTCCTCTGAACCTACATTTAATTCTGCCCCTGCAATTTGACGTACAAAATTTTCATATACACTATCCATATTCAAACCTTCTATTTTACATGGAAGATTTTCTTTTTCTAGCCATTGCGTATGATAGTATTTATTTACTTTTATCTTCTCATTTTCTATCTCCTTATAGCTGATAAAAGCCTGATACATTCCTTCATACTCTAATAAAAACAATATATGGTATGGTATACATTTATCTATTTTAGACAAAACCATCTCATCTAAATTTTTACTATTTAATTTTATTTCTATGACTTCAATTTCTAATACAGATTTACCTTTATCTATATTCAATGTTGTAGATGTCAATTTATTTTGCCAATAAATTATCTTTATCTGCTCCACAAAAGCCTTTTTTAAATTAGATGTTATCTCCATATTTGTATAAAACTTTTGCTTTGGTATTCTCTTTTTAAACTCTGTTTTTTCTGGAAAAAGCATATACTAACACCTACCTCATTTTATCACCAAAAAGCAAATTAATTCAAAATCATCTATACCATTTATAGTTGATAATAAAGCACTCGTTCCACCAGTTGTAAACAAACTATCTATATCACTTTCTTCTTTCACATCAATAATAGAATTAATCGCTTCATCTAATAATTGAGATACCTCTTGCATATTTTTACCATCATTTGTTTGCTCATTGAAAATCTTACATAAATGAGTAATTGGTTTGTCTTTTCCTCGACAAAGAAGTCTCATTGTATCTAATAATTTTTTAGGATTTAGATAATCACAAACGACCTCTCCTTCTTCACTTACATAAACCATATAAAATGGATGAATACGATTTAGACTATCTTCATTTATATTATTGTTGCGATTTTTTAATACAAAAATTACTCCATTTGGCAAATCATCACTTTTATTCACTACAGCATGCATACCAAACGGTTTTTTATCCAAATCCTCATGAGTTTTTATATATTCTAACAAATCTAAACGAAATTCATTCAATCCCAAATCCATAATAGATATACCATTTGACATATCTTCAATATCTATTACTTCTTCTTGTAATTTCTTTAATTGTGCTTTTCTATATTCCAAATCACCTTTTTCTTCTGGATTAATTAAATCGTCATCACCAGTAGAAGTCATTACCGAAATTCTCATTTTCGTTTCTACTCTACCTTTTAAATTTATATATTCATCTAAAGATAAATCTGGCCAGAAATTAACTAATTGAATAACCTTATTTCTACTACCAATGCGGTCAATACGTCCAAAACGTTGAATAATTCTCACAGGGTTCCAATGAATATCATAATTTATTAGATAATCACAATCTTGTAGATTTTGCCCTTCAGAAATACAATCTGTAGCAATCAATATATCAATATTATCGCTATTTTGAGGCATTAATATATCTTTTCCCTTAGATATAGGCGAAAAACAAGTCAATACATTATTTAAACTAGCTTTAAAATTCTTTATTGTAGTTCTTCCCTCTATTGAACCTGTTACTACTGCTACATCTAAATTATATTTTGTTTTCACATACTGACTTATTTCTTCATACAAATACATTGCAGTATCTGCAAATGCCGAGAATATCATTATTTTTTTATTATTTTCATTTATAGGATTTTCTATCTTCTCTGATATCAACTTTAATAATGACTGCAATTTCATATCGTGCTCTGCTGTAATATCTCCTACCATTAAAGATAGTAAATCCAACGTTTCAGCATCTTTTTTTAGATAATGTCGCCAACTTATATAATCCATATCAGCTAGGCTAATTTTTACTTTTCTACCTACAGTGAATAAATCTGTATTTTGGTCATCAGCATCAAAATCACTATCCATATCCATATTCATATTCATAGCATCAATATCACCTAATCCAGATTGTTCGAACTCATCTATTTTATTAATAGTATCATTTATTAAATCTTTTATTCTATTCAAGGTTACTTCAAATGAGTATACTGAGCTTTCTAATCTTTTGAGTAAATTTATACTCATCAAACGACGAATACCTTGTTCACGACCTTGCTGTGTAAGTCCTTTTTTCTGTGTCAAATCTATATAATTTACTTTTTTACTATCTAATATAAAATCAGATGGAGTATATATACTCAAATTCAATGATATTAATTGTTCATATATTTCATTATAATTAATAGCTTCCTTCAAATCAGTGAGCATAGGTCTTTTTGAAATAGGTTTTAATCTTTCAGGAAATTTGCCTATTTTTTCTGCACTATAATATCTTTCAATATGTTTTCTTGAACGAGCTATAGTAACACTATCTAGAACTTCAAAGAAATCAAAATCTAACATACGCAATAAAACTTGTGTAGTTCTATTTTCTGGCTCTAAATTTACCCATTCATTAAAAGCTTTTTGTGCTTTTTTGAAAATCTCATCAATTCCTTTTGTTGTCTTTAATTTTTTATTTAATAAATCACTTTTTCCTTCATATGCCAATGCTAATTGATTTTTTAAATCAATGAAACGATTATTAACAGGTGTTGCTGACAACATCAATACTTTAGTTTTTACCCCTGCACGAATTACTTTATCCATCAATTTTGCATAGCGGTTTTCATTATTATTAGCATGAGTCCCCATACCATTTCTAAAATTATGACTTTCATCAATAACTATCAAATCATAATTACCCCAATTAATTCTATCTAAATCTAAACCATTAGAAAAACCTTGTTTTCTTGATAAATCTGTATGGAATAACACATCATAATTTAATCTATCTACAGCAATAGGATTGTTTATATAATTATCTTTATACGTATTCCAATTTTCTGCTAATTTTTTAGGGCAAAGTACTAATACACTTTTATTTCTATTCTCATAATATTTTATAACTGCTAATGCCGTAAAAGTTTTCCCTAAACCTACACTATCTGCTAATATACAGCCATTATATTTTTCCAATTTATTAATAATTGCTAATACCGCATCTTGTTGGAAATCATACAATAAATTCCATATCTTACTATCTTTAAAACCAGTGGCTTCATTAGGCAAAATATCTTCAGATATATCCTCTAAAAATTCACTAAATACATTATATAAAGTTATAAAATAAATTAATTCTGGAGGATTTTCTTTATAAGCATTAGAAATACTATCAATTACAATATCTGTAACATCTTGTAATTTATCTTTGTCTTGCCAAATATTCTCAAATAAAGTCAAATAAGCTTCACTATATGGTGCATCTATTTTATTGATCATATTATAAAAATTATTACCGCGTTCACAACCAATATCTACAGTTGTAAAACCTTGTATGGGCATATATGTAATCTTTTTATCCTTAGTTTCAATATTCATAAAACCAGCCATATTCTCATTCGTTGTATTTGATTTAAATATGACTTTCTCTTTTATCCATTCAGCACATTCTTTTGCAATAGATTTTTGCGTCAATTCATTTCTTAACTTAACTTCAAATTCTGTTCCATATAAACTTTTTTCTCTGGATAATCTAGGTATATAAAACTCTCTTTTTTCTTTTTCCACTTTTTCCTTTATAAAAGTTGGTGAAGTAAATATAAATCTTAATTGTTCTATATTATCTAATTGCTTTTTTAATTCTTGATAAGCATATATAGAAAAACAAGCTGAAGCTATAGATATTTTACTATTCTTTTTTATTTCTTTTATCAAATCATCTTTCATAGTTTTATTTATATTATCAATAATTTCCATGAAATCACCTACTATACTATTGTTGATTTTATACAATCTATTGTAATTAAAAACTTTTTTATAATCAAATAAAAAAATACATATAATAAGATATAATATAGATATACAAATACTAATAAAAGAGGTGTTTACTATGCATAAAAAATCTATCTATTTATCAAAAATTTTTATTATCTTCATCTTATTATTTGGATTAACTGTAGATATATCTATCTCTGAAGCTACATCTAAAAACAATAAAGATTCTATGATGATAAAACAAGAATTTATTTGTATGATGGATCAAGATTATGAAACACTTCATTCATTTGTAAAGCAAAATATAGCCCAAGCTTCTCCAGAATTAGCAGGTCAAATGGTGCAAAATTTAATTTTATCTTCTGAAAAAATGTTAACGCCATCAGCAGATTATATATATGGCAAAAATTACAAAGAAATTCGTTCAACTATATTAGTTGCTATTCCCAAAGATATAGAAAATCCTGCTGTAATTTGTGGTTCTGATAAAGAAAAATTCATCAAAAATTTACCAAATGGCGAAATAAAAAATAAACTTTCTAAATGGCTACGTTCAGGATTATGTCTTAGAAACTTAGAAGGAACATATTTCTTCGCTATAGATTATCCAGAATATCTAGAAAAATACTCTTTATACACAGATGAAGCTACAACCCAATATTTAAATCTATGTGCAAAAGAAACCATACAATCTACTATCATTTCTGAAATTTTAACTATTGATGTTCAAGAATTAAACGAGCGTGCAATAGCTTATGAAAAATTTTTGAAAGACTATCCTAATTTTCCAATGAATGAGCTTATATACGCTAATTTTAATACTACTATATCAAAATTAATTAATCCTACAATTTATGATAATTTAATTGATACAAATGGTCATGTATCTAAAGATTTATTAGTGATTTATCAAAATTTATCAAAACAAGATAACTATCCTATTTTGCAATATATTGGTCAAGAAATGTTACAATTTATAAATAATCAACCAAATAATATTGTTTATCAAGATTATAATTCAGATAAACTTTCATCAAATGCTTCTATTATTTATAAAAAAGTTCATAAATTACTAAATGAATTATATACATCTCATATATAATTTATAAATCTAAAAAATAAAACAATCAATCAGCACCTTTAAAGATACTATTTATATTAAACCTTTAAAGATGCTGATTTTTTTATCACAAAAGGTAAACCTTTATTTTATCATAAGTTGACTACTTCATTTTATTTTTTTATAATCATAACAAAGAGATTTTAAATTTATTTATGAGGAGATAATTTTATGTCATCATCATCATTAACAACAAAAACCCTATCAAAAATGGCTGTTTGCGTAGCTATCATCTGCATATCAGCTTACATATCTTTCCCTATCACTGCTGTTCCGTTTACTTGTCTTACTTTAGCTATGTTATTATCAGCATTTTTATCCACACCAAAAGAAACACTAATCATCATGATTGTCTATACGCTAATCGGTGCTATCGGTCTTCCTGTATTTTCTGGTGGTGCAGGCGGTTTCAACTGTTTATTTTCCCCAACTGGTGGTTATCTTTGGGGCTTTATCGTCAGTTATCCTATCGCTAGTTATCTAAAAGGAAATAAAAACTCTTTCAAAAACTTCTTTCTAGCAGGACTTGCTGTCATTCCTATCACTTATATTTTCGGTGTAGCTATGCTTTGCTTCATTATGAAACTTTCCATTTTAGAAGGCATCACTATTGGTGCTTTACCTTTCATTCCTGGTGATATCATCAAAACTTTAATTGCCAGCTATATTGCTGTTCGTTTGCGCAAAAATTTATTTTATTAATCGAGGAATATATATGATAAACAATAATTTTTTACAAGAAGGTATCTCACCTTCTTATTTTTTTCAATATGTTGATACCTTAACTAGTCTAAACTTACATTCACTTGTAATCTATAAAGATAATAAATTACTCTCCAAAGTTCATATTGCCCCTTATAATGAACACGAAAAACAAATTTTATTTTCTGTGAGCAAATCCTTTACTGCCGTTGCTATGATGTTTGCTCTCCAAGATAAATTATTTACATTAGATACCACAATTTATTCACTTTTAAAACACAAATTAAATTTTGAACCTACTGAAGATATTAAAAGCATCACCATACATCATTTATTATCCATGACTTATGGCTTCATCGACAAAGAAATTCAAGATTTTTACTTAAAAGATGATTGGATTAGTGAAGCATTTTCTTTAAAATTGCAGACAAAGCCTGGCACTTCCTTCTTTTATAATAATCGTTGCCCATTTTTATGTAGTGCTATCATTCAAGAATTAACTGGTAAAAATCTTTTGACTTATCTACAAGAAAAACTCTTTTCTCATTTAGATATAATTAATATAAATTGGGAAAAAAATACTCAAAACTACGATAAAGGCTCATGGGGTTTAAGTTTGACCACAGAAGATTTAGCTAAATTCGGTCAATTTATCCTCAATAAAGGTTCATGGAATAATAAACAATTACTAGCCCCAGAATACATTGAAAAATTACTCACAGTATATATAAATACAGATGATAAAGCTTTTCCAGATAGTAAACTAGGCTACGGTTATTATTTTTGGAAATGCCAACCTGAAAAAGCCTTTCGCTGTGCTGGTCTTTTCGGTCAATATTGCATTATCTTGCCCAAAGAAAATATGGTCATAGCTATAACTAGTAATGCTGAAAACGAACAAAAACAAGCTGTTTTATCTGCTACATGGAAATTCTTAGACCAAATAAAAAAAGATAATAAATCCTCTACTCAAGATTTATCATCTTTAAATAACTATCTTTCTAAACTTCATTTACCATATTTACCTAATGACAATTCCATTACTCCCGAAATCTTTCAACAAGAATTTAAGTTCTCTCACAATCCTCTAAATTTAAATTCTATTTCTTTCTCCCAAATTGCCCCTGATTGCATCAGAATTAATATTACCTTAAACACTAGAAAATATAATTTATTAGCTAAACTAAACGCTTGGCAAAAGAATAATACTAATTCCGAAAATGATAACTTTGATTCTTGTACAACAATTTTCTATGAAAACCCTTACGCCAACTATGGCTGGCAAAATAACAAACTAAATTTAAAATTAGTTTATAACCAAGGCATTTTCATCGATACCCTAGAATTTAATTACTACAACCACCAACTATACTTACACTACAATCCTACTCCATCTTTCATCATCAGAACAAAACCCCATTACCTCATATCCAACTCCATAAAATAACAAAAAGGCTAGAGTAAACTATACTCTAGCCTTTAATTTACACACTACAAAAATACAACACTAAACTACTTCCGCATCATAAATTTTAGTGGTAATCATAGATTATTAAAAACAACTTTATTAAATACCAACAATACCTAACCATTTCCACATTAGCAGACTTTTACAGTAACTGAAAGCTATTGGCAAAAATAAAATCACGACTACATTTTTAATTCATTATAATACCAAACTACTTCCGCATTATAAATTTAGTGGTAAGCATAGATTATTAAAAATAAATTTTTAAATATCAATAATACCTAACCATTCCTGCATTAGCAGACTTTTACGGTAACTGAAAGCTATCAGCAAAAATAAAATTATGACTACATTTTTAATTCATTATAATACCAAACTATTTCCGCATTATAAATTTTAGTGGTAACCGTAGGTTATTGAAAATAATTATTGCTGAATACGGTTTTAGTCTGAATGTTTGAGCGTAGCGAGTTTCTAAGCGTTGTATGAAGCAATAGTTATTTTCAAAACTAAAAATTTATCTGCGGTGGTTTTCTTTGGTTCGTTTCTTTGCCATCAAAGAAATGAACATATCTTATTTATATTATTTGCTTTTCATTGCATTTTTAACGCATAATTCTTTTTTAATATCCCATAATTTTTGAGATAAATCTACATAATAACGATGTGGATTTTCAAAGCGTTTTACTTCGTCCCATAAAGTTTCCACTTCTTTTTGACAATATGCTTTTATTTCTTCTATAGATGGGCTTTCATATACACATTCACCATTTTTGAAGATAGGAACTTGCAATTCTCTAGCAGTGAAATTAGTGAGAGTTTTTTGTTTCCATGTAGCATTTGGATCAAAAATAGTATGTTCTTTTGTTGTATCAATTGTTTCATCATATAAGCAAAGTTCATCAGCGATAGCTTTGCCAGTTTCTCTATCATACAAACGATATACTTTTTTGAAATGTGGATTTGTTATTTTAGAGATATTTTCGCTGAGTTTAATTTTTGGTGTAATTTCACCATTTTCATTTTCAATAGCTACTAATTTATATACACCGCCAAACACAGGTGCAGATTTTGAAGTAATCATTCTTTCACCTACACCAAATACATCTACTTTAGCACCTTGCATTAATAAATCACGGATTAAATGTTCGTCTAAAGCATTAGATGCTACGATTTTACAATTTGTAAGACCTGCTTCATCAAGCATTTTTCTAGCTTGTTTAGATAAATAAGAAATATCTCCAGAGTCTAAACGAATTGCAAAATTAGTAATACCTTGTGGCACAAGCATTTCTTTGAATACGCGAATAGCATTTGGTACACCACTTTTTAAAGTATTATAAGTGTCTACTAATAATACTGCATTATGAGGATAAATTTCACAATAAGCTTTAAATGCTTCATATTCAGAATCAAACATCTGTACCCAAGCATGAGCCATAGTACCACTAGCTGGCACTTGATAAAGTTCATCAGTAAGTGTGCAAGCTGTTCCAGCACAACCACCGATATATGCAGCTCTAGCACCTTTTACCGCACCATCTGCACCTTGAGCACGACGAGAACCAAATTCTAATACAGGTCTACCTTGAGCAGCTCTTACTATGCGATTTGCTTTTGTAGCAATAAGAGATTGATGATTTAAAGTTAATAAAATAAAAGTTTCTAAAATCTGTGCTTCAATAGCAGGAGCTTTGATAGTCATAATTGGTTCACGAGGGAAAATACAAGTTCCTTCAGGAACAGCATAAATATCCCCTGTAAATTTAAAATCAGCTAGATATTCTAAGAAATCTTCACTGAACATATTTTTAGAACGAAAATATTCAATATCTTCTTTATCAAAATGTAAATCTTTTATATATTCTATTACTTGTTGTAAGCCAGCTGCTATAGCAAAACCACCATCATCAGGAATATTACGGAAAAATACATCAAAATACACATTTTTTTTATGTAAATTATTTTTTAGATAGCCATTTCCCATTGTAAATTCATAAAAATCACATAACATGGCTAAATTTTCATTTTTTGAATTCATAAAGAACTTCCTTTCAAATTTATAACAAAAATATTATAAATCCCTCTCTATTATTAATATACTTCATTTCTTTTTACAAAAATAAAAGTTATATTCCTTAATATTATATAGCAAGCTGTATTTATTTTCTACTCTTTAAATAAAAATAATCTGATTTTTACAAATACATCAATATAAATAAAAAAGAATTCCATAATATTATAGAATTCTCTCTTATTTTCTCATATTTATTAAATATTATTTAATATTTTCAGCTTATCTAGCAAAAACACATTTGCCATTAATATAAGTTTTATTAACTTTTACCTTATCAACATCTTGAGGATTTATGGCAAAAATATCTCTATCAAGTGTTATGAAATTTGCTTTATATCCTGTTTTCAATTGACCAAGATTTTTAAAACCTGCAATTTGCGCTGATTTTTTTGTATATAAAATTATAGCAGTTTTCATATCTATGATTTGATCATCACCACAATCTGTATTATCATATGCTTTTCTCGTAACAGCTCCTTTGATACAAACAAAAGGGTCAGAAGGTACTGCCCATGATGTCGCTGGTGCATCAGTGGAAAAACATAGATTTACTTTTTGCTCTAATAAAGATTTTATTGGATAACATTCTTTCATGATATCTTCGCCCAAATTTTGTAAATAACTTTCTATCTCTGCATAAAGGAAAATAGGTTGAGTTACAAAACCAATATTTTTTTCTACGGCTTTATCAATGCTATCTTGACTAGGTAAAGTAATATGTTCAACTCTTACATATGGTCTATCTTGATTGAGCCAATCTTTTTCTGCATAAACTCTATCCACCACGCGTTTTATGGCATTTGTTCCCATAGCATGCACAGATAATTGACATTTATTTTGCTTACAAAAATCAATTGCAGTCTCTAATTGTTCATCAGAACATACACTTATACCGCAACTATCGCTATTTAAATAAGGCTTATCCATCCATGCAGTTTTACCAGATACACTGCCATCACCAATTAATTTCAATCCAGCAACAAATACTTGATTATCATTATTTTGCTTTTCCTTGCTAATAGCAAAATCCTTGTCATGCATAAAGAAATCCCACATATAATACATAGAAACTTCTTGCTTAAAACCTTTTGCTATTGCTTTTTTATAATAAGTATAATTATCTGATTTATCCAAATTGCCCATATCACAGACAGCCACTATACCTTGTGAAGTTAATAAATTGCCTAAATCTACTAAATTCTGTACTTTTTCAGCTTCATTTAATTCAGGTATATAAGGCAAAACTAAATTTCTCGCATTTTCTTTTAAAACACCTGTAGGCTCACCAAATTCATCACGTTCAATTTGCCCACCTTCTGGGTCTTTCGTATTCTTATCTATTCCTGCTAAAGCTAACGCTTTACTATTTACACATCTTATATGACCACAAGTGCGAATGATTGCCACAGGAAAATCTTCTGTTCCTTCATCTAAATCCCAACGAGTTATAGAACGTTTTTCAGCGAATTTTCCTTCATCATAACCCCAGCCCAAAATCCATTCATTCTTATTATCTTTTTTCAATTGTTGAGCTTTTGTTTTTATTTCTGCAATCAAGTCTTTTATAGAATTCACTTTTGGAGGTAATGTTGATATTTCTTTGCTAAAATCAGCAAGCATTACAGGGTGCATATGTGCATCTACAAATCCTGGCAATACGCAAGCATTATTTAAATCTATTATTGGAAAATCACAAGTTGGTCTATCTTCTTTTTTTCCTATCCATTTTATATATCCATTTTCCACAATCATACTATCAGCATGAAGATTATCTTCATCTGATGTGAAAATTTTTCCATTCTCATAAATAAAATTATTTGCTTCCATAAAATATACTCCAAATACTAATTAAAATTAATTATCCCAAACTTCGTAAGCAATACTTTCTTTTTTCTTAAATTTATAGATAACAGCACCTATAACATAACCTAAAATTGTAGGAATAAGCCATGCAAAGCCTTGTTTAGCTAATGGAATTTGATTGATGATATTCATTAAGCCAGAAATATCTATATTCACTAATCCTGTCATCACTGCTAAATTTAAAGCATCAAATAATGACATAATAAAAGCTACCCAAACAGCACCTTTCCATGCACCATCATTTGGTACCCATTTTTTACCTAAACCTAAGAAAGTCAATACTACTGACATTGGGAATAAAATCATAAAAATAGGGCCAGATATTTTAAGTACATTGCTAACACCAAGACAAGAAATCATAAAAATAGCAATAGTAATCATCAAAGAAGCTTGTCTATAAGAAATTTTGCCTTTAAACCATGCTTCCACCCATTGACCAGCAGTAGCAATCATACCTATAGCAGTAGTCAAACAAGCCAAAATAACAGCAACAGCTAAAATAAAACTACCTTCATAACCTGCTAAATTCTTCACTAAATCAGTGAGTAAAAATGTAGCATTTACATCTAAACTATAATAATTTACACCTTGAGCTCCTAAATATGCTAAGCCAGCATAAACAACAAATAATAAAGTAAAACCTACTAAGATAATACCGAGCATCATTTTATTATATTCTTGTTTATTGCAATAACCTTTTTCACGAAAAGCAGTAATAAACATACCTGCACAAATAATACCTGTACCTACATCACCTGTATTATATCCTGTAAAAAATCCATTCAAAAATGACTCTTTAGCTGTAGAAATAGAGCTACTATGTAATGTATCGATAGGATTTACAATGGCTAATACAACAATTGCCAATAAAGTAATAAGTAAAGCTGGTGTCAAATAATTGCCCACTTTATCAATAACAGTGGAACGGTTCATCGCAAAATAATATGATATTGCAAAAAATATAGCTAGAAAAATAATTCTCGCCATAAATGGCAATTCACCAAAAATGCCTTGCATACCAGACTCAAAAGCTACACCGCCACATCTAGGTATAGTACCAAAGATAACAACTAATAAACCAAGTCCCATATATAAATAATGCCACCAACTATTGATATGTTTCATCATATCTTGCAAATTATATCCTACATTACCTACAGAAGCTAAAGCCATCATAGGAAATAAAATTCCTGTAAGTGCTAAACCAATAATTGCCCAACCAACTTGTTCACCTGATACTAAACCTATAATTGGTGGAAAAATCAAATTACCTGAACCAAAAAAGATGGCAAACATCGCAAAACCCATAACTAAAATATCTTTTTTCATATTTTTCTTCATCTATCGACCACTCCTCTTTTAAGTTTTATTAATTAATTGCATTTATCTTATATCTTTATCGTATAATTATACCAAAGTTATTCATATTGTCAATGATATACGCAATATAATAAATACTCTATATTTTTTCTTTTTATAATATACATTTGTATTTAAAATTTTATTTTTCGTAACAAAATCAAGATTTTAAGATAAAAATTAAAATCATTTTTTTCAATCATCAAAAATCTAAAATAAAAATTTATGTTAAAGTTCATCATACTAATACACCTTATCTGCAAAATTATACTTGCCGACTTCAAAATCACTAAGTATTGAAGTCCATTTTAGAAAATGATATAATTATTTTATTGTGGATATAGCCACCAGTATTAATTAGCTGGTGGCTATTCTTATCTTAGTCATTTAATTACAATTCAATTTATTTTTAGAAAGGATGTATCTTTTGTTAAATCATAAACAATTATTATATAAAATTTTACCTTATGGCTGTCAGATGAATTTTTCTGATGGTGAACGCTTCGCAGGTCAATTAGAACGCATGGGCTATAAACCTGCTGAAAAATTAGAAGATGCTGATATTATCATCATCAATACTTGTTGTGTTCGTGAAAGTGCCGAAAAGAAAATTTACGGCAAAATTGGCGAAATCAAACATTTAAAACAACAAAAACCAGATTTAATCTTAGGTATCACTGGTTGTATGGCACAAAAAGATGGTGATGCCATATTCAAAAAAGCTTCTCATGTAGATTTTGTCCTCGGCACAAATAAAATGTATGATTTACCTGCTGTATTAGAAGAAATTTTTGCTTCTCGTGGTCATATTGTCAAATTAGCTGGCGATTATGATATGCCACCAAATGTAGAACCAGCAGAAAATAATTCTTTATTTGCTTTCGTTCCTATTATGTATGGTTGCAATAATTTCTGTACTTATTGTATCGTTCCTTACGTTCGCGGTCGTGAACGCAGTCGTGCACCGCAAGAAATCGTTGCAGAAATAACAAAACTTGCTCAAAATGGTGTAAAAGAAGTTACTTTACTCGGTCAAAATGTTAATTCCTACGGAAAAGATAGAGATGATGCTGACTTTGCCGATTTACTTGCGATGGTAGATAAAATCGAAGGCATTGAACGTATTCGCTATATGACTTCTCACCCTCGTGATTTAACAGATAAAGTTATCGAAACTATAAAAAATAGCAAACATATCTGCGAACATTTCCATTTACCAGTTCAATATGGTACAGATAAAATGCTCAAAGCTATGAACCGCGGTTATACTACAGCTTATTATAAAGAACTTGTAGCTAAAATCCGCAATCAATTCCCTGAAGCTAGTTTCACTACTGATTTAATCGTAGGTTTTCCTGGAGAAACAGATGAAGATTTCGCTCAAATGCTCGAATTCTTAAAAGAAATTCGCTATGACGCTGCTTATACATTCTTATATTCCAAACGTTCTGGTACACCAGCAGCTACTATGGAAAATCAAGTTCCTCAAGAACTCAAAAAAGAACGTCTCCATAAATTAATGGACGCTCAAAATGAAATCAGCTTAGAAATAAATCAATCTTTATTAAATAAAACAGTAGAAGTAATGGTTGAAGGCCCTAGTAAAACTGAACCAAATGTTTATACGGGTCATACTCGCACTAATAAAATTATACTTTGGGATCATAAAGATGAACAAATCGGCGATTTAGTTAAAGTAAAAATCACACATCCACAGACATGGGTATTAAAAGGTGAATTGGAGGCGTAAATTTTGAAACTCACTCCAATGATGCAACAGTATCAAGCTGTAAAAAATGCACACCCAGACCAAATATTATTCTTTCGTCTAGGTGACTTTTATGAAATGTTTTTGGACGATGCTATACTCGTTTCCAAAGAATTAGAACTCACATTAACTAAAAGAAGTACAGCAGGTGATGGCATTCCTATGTGTGGAGTGCCTTATCATGCTGCTGAATCTTATATCAATAAATTAGTAAATAAAGGCTATAAAGTAGCTATTTGTGAACAAATTGGCGACCCTAAAGCAAAGGGACTTACAAAACGTGAAGTCATCAAAATCATCACTCCCGGTACAGTGATGAACGAATCAGCCTTGACTAGCAGTAAAAACAATTATATAGCTTTAATCTATGAAGAAAATCATGCTATTTATCTAGCTGGTGCTGATATCTCCACTGGAGAATGTTTTTATAGTATTTATGATGGCCCTGACCGTTGCCAATTATTATTTGACGAACTTTATCGCTTGATGATGCCAGAATTATTATTAATTAAGCCTTTTTCTTATGAACGTGAATTAAAAAATTTCTTATCTCTTCGTTTAAATAATTGCTTAGTTAATGAATTAACTGAAATCACATCACAAGTCGAAGACCTCATGCTCCAACATTTTAATGTGCATAATCGCCCAGATAATAAAATCGCTCACAAGGCAATCGCTACTTTACTTGAATATTTACATGAAACAGTAAAAACAGATTTAACTCATCTGAATAAATTAACTTATTTAGACTCTTCAAAATCTCTATTTATTGATACGTATACTTTGCGCAACTTAGAAATAACTCGCAATCTTCGCGATGGTGGCAAAAAAGATACATTATATGATGTTTTAGACTTCACCAAAACAGCTATGGGTAGCCGTCTTTTACGTAAATGGCTAGAATATCCATTACTTAGCCCTAAAAAGATAAATGACCGCTTAGATGCTGTAGCTAATCTTGTATCTGATTTTTCCTTGCGTAATAATCTTCGTGAACAATTAAAAGAAATCTATGATTTTGAAAGATTATTGACTCGTATGGAAGTCGGCACAGCAAATGCTCGCGATATGAATGCCCTAAAATCTTCATTATATGTATTGCCTGCTATAAAAAAATCCTTAGCTAAAGCCACTGCTAAATTATTAGCAAACATTCATCAAAAGATTTCTACCTATGATGATTTAGTAGTTTTAATCGATAAGGCAATCGTTGAAGATCCTAGTTTCTCTATCCGTGAAGGTGGCTTCATCAAAGATGGCTACAATCAAGAATTAGATGAATACCGCAATATCGCTAAAAACAGCAAACGTCTTTTACAGCAAATGGAAGAAGACGAAAAAAATAAAACTGGTATCAAATCCTTAAAAATCGGTTATAACAAAGTATTTGGCTATTATATCGAAGTCCGCCATAGCTCCACAGAAATGGTACCTGAAAATTATATTCGTAAACAGACTTTAGCCAATGCTGAACGCTATATCACACCAGAACTCAAAGAATTTGAAACTAAAATTCTTGGTGCACAAGAAAAAATTGTTCAATTAGAATATAATCTCTTTACAGAACTTCGCGATATTTTAAAAACAAAAATAAGCTCCATTCAAAATACTGCTCATGAAATAGCTATTTTAGACGTTTTAGTAAGCTTAGCTCAAGCAGGTGATGAATATAATTACATTCGTCCAAAATTATTAGATGATGGCACTATCCATATCAAAGATGGTAGACATCCTCTTGTTGAGCGCATTTTAAATCGAGATTTATTCGTGCCAAATGATACTCATTTGGATAATGCTCAAAATGAAATCATGATTATCACTGGCCCTAATATGGCTGGTAAATCAACATATATGCGACAATCTGCTCTACTCACATTGATGACACAAGTAGGTTCTTTCATACCTGCTCGTGAAGCTTCCATTTCCCCTGTGGATAAAATTTTTACACGTATAGGTGCTAGCGATGATTTAGTCAGCGGACAAAGTACTTTCATGGTAGAAATGAATGAAGTATCTCATATTCTAAAATATGCTACAAATAAAAGCCTTGTCATTTTAGATGAAATTGGACGCGGTACAAGTACGTACGATGGTATGAGTATTGCTCGTGCTGTTATTGAACATATACGCGACCATATCGGAGCTAAAACTTTATTTGCTACGCATTACCATGAACTAACTGACTTAGAAGATGATGTTCATGTAAAAAATTACTGTATTGCCGTAAAAGAAAAAGGCTCTGATGTAACCTTCTTACGTCGCATTATTCGCGGTAGTGCTGATAAATCATATGGTATTCATGTTGCTAAATTAGCTGGATTACCTCAAGAAGTTGTCAAACGTGCGGAAACAATTCTCATTGATTTAGAAAATACAGCTCCGACTAAAGAAAAAACTATTATTTCCAAAGATATTTCTGACGAAGACAATATAGATACTACAATAAAACAAGATATAGCTATCACAAATGATATTTCCCAAGAAGTAAATTATCTTCAAGATAGTCAAGAAGATACTAAAATAGCTGATTATCAAGAAAAAATACCAACTTTAACTGCTAACCCAACTAAAAAATTGAAATTCATGCAAGTAGCAGAAATGCCAACTTTATTCGGCGTAAGTATAAGCACTCAATTAAAAGAATTAGATTTAATGAGTATGACACCACTTGATGCTATGAATAAATTATACGAATTGCAACAACAGGCAAAACAAGAGGAGTGATATTATGACTTCTATTCATATTTTAGATGATATCACTGTCGATAAAATAGCAGCTGGTGAAGTTGTCGAGCGACCAGCTTCTGTAATTAAAGAACTTGTAGAAAATTCCATAGATGCTCATGCGGATAAAATCGAAGTGGAAATCTTAGCTGGTGGAACATCTTTTATGCGCGTTACAGATAATGGCGCTGGCATGGATAATCAAAATGCTAGACTAGCTATCTTGCGTCATGCTACTAGTAAAATCAAACAAGTAGACGATTTGATGTCTATAGATACTTTAGGTTTCCGTGGAGAAGCCTTGCCATCTATCGCTGCTGTATCAAGATTTAATTTGATTACACGTCGCCCACAAGATGATTTAGGTACTACTATAAAATTAACAGGTGGTCGCATTGATGAAATTGAAGATATGGGCTGTAATATCGGTACTACTATCAAAGTAGAAGATTTATTCTTCAATGTACCTGCTCGTAAAAAATTTCTCAAAACCACTACTACAGAAGCAAATAAAATAAATGATTTTATCATAAAATTAGCTTTATCTAAACCTAATATTGCTTTTAAATTGATTAATAATAATAAAATAGCTATCACTACCCCAGGTAATGGCTCTCTATATGATGCTATTGAATGTATCTATGGTGCTAAAGTCAGCGAAGAATTATTGCCCATCGAAGCGATAACTGATGATATCAAAGTAACAGGCTTCATCTCTAAACCTGCTATTATCCGCAGTTCTCGTTCTTGGCAAGCATTCGTCATCAATGGTCGCGTAGTCAATAGTAGGATTATTTCCAAAGCAATCGACAATGCTTACCATTCATTACTGCCAAAATCTGGATATCCATTTGTTATTTTAAATATTGAAATCAACAAACGAACTATTGATATCAATGTACACCCTCAAAAAGCGGAAATAAAATTTGAAGATGAATCCTTATTATTCAAGACTATATACCATGCCGTCTTAGAAGCTGTTAAACCTAGTGATAATCAAGCTTTAAGTGATTTTGCTATTCCTGTAACAGATAAAGCATTGCATATTGAAAAAACAGTGCCGGAACAAATCAATATGGATTTACCTGAAAACATTCCATCTACTCCATCAAATTCATTTAAACAAAATTCAATTAACCATATACCATCATTAAAAAATAATACAACTCCTTTAACAGCAGATTTAAATAAATTTCGCCAAGCAAGAGAAGCGCTTCACCCTAATTTATCTAATCATCACAATAATACTGTTAAAGAAACTGCCGTTCAAGATTACCAAACAAATACCACTACAAATCTTCAAACAGATATAAATATTTCATCTAGCGAAAACTCAACAGATTGTCAAAATTCTACTCAACTATTAAAAGAAGCTGTCAATCTAACGCCAATTGGACAAATTGATGCTTGCTTCATTGTTGCTCAAGGTCCTAATGGAGGAATGTATATCATTGACCAACATGCAGCACATGAACGCATTTTATACGATAAATTTGCTAAACAAACTGAGCGAATTCCTGTTCAACCATTATTGATGCATTTATTTTTAGATGTAAATAATAGCGAATTAACTCTAATCGAAGAAAATCAACAAATTTTATATGATTTAGGCTTTAACGTGGAATTAGCAGGACAAAATCAAATCCGTTTAAAAGAAGTTCCCGCTGATATAAAACCACAAGAAAGTGAAGATATTTTCCGCGAAATTTTAATTTCACTTTCTCAGTTGCACACACCTACTCCTCAAGAAATTCGTCATTCCTGTTTAGCTATGACAGCTTGCAAAGCAGCTATCAAAGCAGGCGATATCTTAAATATCACACAGATGAAAATAATCTTAAATGAACTCGCACAAACAACTTTACCATACACCTGCCCACACGGCAGACCAACTATTATAAAATTTAGCACTTATGATTTGGAAAAGATGTTTAAACGAGTACAATAATAAAAAAAGAAAAAGATAGGCAAATTTGAACTGCACCCCAAAAGTTGGACAAAAAACAACTTTTGGGGTGCAGTTCACTTAATGAAGCAATGGGAAAAGGAAGGAAGACACTAGTTTTAGTAATTGCTAAATTAAGGAAAAAATATACTCTAAAAGCCCTATTAAACTATACAAAATTAGCTAAAAGCACATATTATGATGCATTAAAAAAATTATCTAGAGAAGATAAATATAAAGGATTAAAAACATTAATTCATAATATTTGTAATAAAAATCATGGAAGATATGGATATAGAAGAGTAACTATGCAGCTGCATAAACAAGGGATAAAAATCAATCATAAAGTTGTTATGAGATTGATGAAAGAAGAAAATTTAACATGCAAAGTAAGAGCAAAGAAATACAAATCGTATAGAGGGCAAGAAGGAAAAATAGCTAAAAATATATTAAAT